>JAEHJW020005410.1_pt1 | contig 25508 bp, 40 predicted proteins | sample 9271431 | NCBI WGS metagenome assembly JAEHJW02 | reverse complement strand
CCGCTCGTGGCCTTTTCCAAGGCCGCTTGCAACTGCAAGCCGCTCGGGATGCTGTCCTCGACCTCGGCGGCGTAGAGCACCGCGCCCGCGATGCTCTTGATCTCGACTCGTGCCATCTCGCTCTCCATCGCCCGGGGTGGGCGTGGAGAGGATGCTACGCACGGTAGCAAGCTACGTCAAGTAGCAGAACGCACAAATTTTTGGGCGCTCTCAGGCGCCCATTACGTCACCGGGAAAAGAGGACTTCGCGTTTACACGGCATCGGGTCGCCCGGCTGCGTGGTGGGCGCGAGCGTGATATGCGCTGTGCCGACGCGGTATTCGCACGCCCACTCCATGACGCCAATCCCTCCCGGTGCGAGGGGATTGGTGTTGGTCGCGAGGGGCCATGCGCGCAGAAGGTGGCCAACTTGAGGAGGCGCAAGTTCGGGGCCGACTGGGTGAGGCGCGGCCGAGGCTGCGACCCGCAGTCCGACGCACAACGCCGCCGCCAAGGCGCCCTTAAAAGTCTGTTTCATGACCTACCCTCACCTTGCGGAACTCCGCCATCTCGATCACGACCCGTTGCTTGCTTTGGGCGCAGCGTGGCGCGCGTCGCGCATTTCTGCCCCTTCGAGGGCCGTTTCAACCGCTTGGCGCCCGCTCGGGGAGAGCCGCTGGATGCGCTGGGCCAGCAGTCCTGCCGGCGCCGTGGAGACACCGAAAAGCACATACGCCGGATCGGCCTCAATCGTCTTGCAGATGGACATGAAGCTGTCCAGTTGGGGGGTGCGCACTCCGTTGGCCCAGTGGTTGACCGACTGGCGCGAGTAGCCGGCCTTCTCGGCCACGTCCGCGTCGGCGAAGTTGTGTCGCGCCTTGTAGAGCTCCAGGGCCTCTCGAAATCGGACGTGCCAGTCGAGCCAAGGTTCGGGAGTGTGTGCGGCCATGGGCCCATCGTCGCCAATCCGTCGGGGCGCATGCGCTACTTGACGTAGCCGGGTAGAAGTTGCTACGCTAGGTAGCACTATGACCCATCCTCTGAAGGCCTACCGCGAGCAGCACGCCCTGACGCAGGACGCGCTGGCCGAAATGCTGGGGATCGGCCGGGCGATGGTCACGCACATCGAGACCGGCCGGCGCTCCATCACCGCCCGCAACGCGATTGCCTGGGAGCAGAAGACCGGCATCCCGCGCGGCGTGCTTTGCCCCGAAATCTTCGGCGACGCCGCCGCGGCCTGATCCCGCCATGGCTGTCGCCCCGTTGTCTCCTACTTCGTCTCGCGCGAGGTCTTGCCCCTGCGCCTGGCGCCGGGGCTTTTTCCTTTCGAGCTGGTCCATGGCCAAAAATTTTGGCCGCGAGCAGCTCTCAACACGACACATCTAGGTTGCGAGCGCCGTGGAACAGCTGGCCATCCCCGTCGAAGTCTCGCCCGTCGAGGTAGCGCGCAAGCGCACGCTCGGCGACTCGATCAACCTGTGCATCGAGCTGGCCGGCTGGGAGCCCAAGCGCGCCCAGGCCGAGCTCAAGGTCGACAAGGCCCAGTGGTCGCGCTGGATCAGCGGCCAGGAAGGCCTGAAGTGGGAGCGGCTGCGCGCGCTGCAGGACCTGTGCGGCAACGACGCGCCCACGCTGTGGATGCTCCACGATCGCGGCTACGACCTGAGCACCGTGCGCCGCGTGGAATCCACGGTCGAGCGCGAGAACCGGCTGCTGCGCGAGGAAAACGCCGCGCTGCGCCGCGTGCTGACGGGGGCAGACCGATGAATTGGCACGCCTACGAACGCCGCAAGGCTGCGTGGATCGCCGCGAACCCGCACGCGACGCCCGAGGAATACGAGCAGGCCGCGCGCGGGGGATTCCGCCGCACCAGGCGCCTGAAAGCCCCTCGCAAGCCCCTTCGTAGCCCCATGCAAGGGGTGCACGCGTGAACTACTACCCCTTCCACATCGGCGACTACCTCAGCGCCACGCGGCACCTGAGCTGGGAAGAAGACCTAGCGTACAGGCGGCTGCTCGACACCTACTACACCACAGAAAGGCCGCTGCCCAAGGAATTGCGGGCAGTATGCCGTCTGGTTCTTGCGGCCTCCGAAGAACAGCGCGCGGCCGTCCAGGTAGTGCTCGAGGAGTTCTTCGAGGACACGCCGGACGGGTGGGTGAACCGTCGCGCCGAGGCGGAAATCGCGGCAATGCAGGAGAAGCAGGACAAGCAGCGCCAGCGCGCCAACGCGCGCTGGGATAAGCACCGCGCGGGACGCGGCAATGCGTCGGCAATGCCGCGGCATGAAGATTTGGATGCCATGGCATCCAAAAACGATGCCGGCGCAATGCCACCAACACCAACACCAACACCAACACCAACACCAAAGAAAGAAGAAAAAGAAAAAGAACCGCGCAAGCGCGGAGCGACGGGTGCTGGCGCACCCTCGCGGCCCGCCGAGGTTCCCGAGCAGACCTGGGCCGATTGGCTTGCGCTCCGCAAGGCCAAGCGGGCCCCTGTCACCGAGACGGTGCTCAGGTCCGCCCAGTCCGAGGCCGCCAAGGCCAAGATGCCTCTGGCCGAGTTCCTGCGGGTGTGGTGCGCTCGGGGATCCCAGGGGTTGCAGGCCTCCTGGCTCGCACAGGATGAGCGTGCTGCCACGAATGGCGCAGACGCTCCCTGGGCTGGAGCGCTCTGATGGCCGAACTGCTCATCGCCCAGCAGGGCATCGACCTGGAAGCGCAGATCGCTCGCGCCTTCGAGCAGCTGCCGCGCGAGGTGGTGGCGCTCTTCGTGTGGCTGCCCAAGCCTCGCAAGCTGTTCGAGGCGCTGCGCGGGCCCATCGTTGCGATCGATGGCGATGAGGTCGACGTCCGCGACGGCTTCGAGATCGAGCTGCTGCCCGTGCGCTACAGCTCGCCCACCATGCGCTGGCTCCTGGGCCAGCTCGGACTCCTGGAGACCCGAAAGTGATCGTTCACGCATCCGACATCGAGTTGGCCGACTACATGGCCGACCCCGACTTCTCTGCGCAGGTGCGCACCGCCGACGACTACCTCGAGCAGCTCAAGCGCATCTTCGCCGGCACCGATTCGGTCGAGCCCTGCGCGGGTCTCGGCTGGGCCAAGGTGGCCGACAAGGTGCACTTTCGGCCCGAGGAGCTGACCATGTGGGCGGGCAGCAACGGCAGCCGCAAGTCCATGCTGCTCGGCCAGTTCGCACTCGACCTTGCGCAGCAGGCCTACCGCAGCCTGACGATCAGCCTGGAGATGCCGGCTCGGCGCACGCTCGAGCGCATGTTCCGCCAGGCCGCAGGCGTGCCCCAGCCGAACGCCGCGCAGTGCGACCATGCCGCCGCGGTGATGCGCGAGCGCGTCTACCTGTTCGACCACGTTGGCGCCCTGAGCATCGAGCGGCTCGTCGCCGTGCTGCGCTGGGCGCGCGCCAAGCTGCGGGTGCAGCACGTCATCGTCGACTCGATGACCAAGGTGGTGCGAGGCGACGACGACTACAACGGCCAGAAGGAGTTCGTCGACCGCATGACCGAGGCGGCCAAGGAAACCGGGCTGCACCTGCACATCGTGGTGCACACCAAGAAGCCCTCGGACCACATCGAGCGCATGCCCACGAAGTGGGACATCAAAGGCAGCTCGGCCGTCTCCGATCTGCCGCCCAACGTCATCACGATCTGGCGCAACCGGGCGAAGGAGTCCAACCCGGAGAAGGAACCCGACGCGCCCGACCAGATCCTCGACGTGCAGAAGCAGCGCAACGGCGAGTTCGAGGGCAAGGTCGGCTTGTGGTTCGACCCGCGCTCGCTGCAATTCCTGGGCCAGCCGCACCAAGCTGCGCGGGCGTACGTCGCGCAGCGCCGGCTGCAGGAGGCCTGAGCCATGTCGACGATGCCCCTGCAGTTCCCGCGTCGTCCCAGCGCCGGCAATCGCCACTTCGCGCTCGGGCGCCTCAAGCCGGGCGCGATGAACCAGACCGAGCGCGCCTACGCCCAGCACCTCGAGGCGCTGAAGGCCGACGGCCGCGTGCTCTGGTACCGCTTCGAGGGCCTGAAGCTGCGCCTGGCCGACAACACGTTCTACACCCCGGACTTCGCCGTGCTGCCGTACAGCGGCGTGCTCGAGCTGCACGAGGTCAAGGGCCACTGGCAGGACGACGCTCGGGCGAAGATCAAGATCGCCGCCGAGCAGTACCCCATGCGCTTCCTGGCCGTGAAGGTGCGCCCGAAGAAGGACGGCGGCGGCTGGAGCGTGGAGGACTTTTCGGAATGAGCAATTCGGGTCGATTCGTGTCATTTTCGAGGTGCGCCCGCTTGCTCGCCGAGCAGGAGGCCGGTGAACACGCCGGGGACCCCACGTTCATCTGGGCGCTCGCGATGAAGTGGCAGGCTGTGCTGGACTACCTGTTACGCCAGCGAAAGCTGGCACTCCTGGCGCGGCGCCTGGACGATGGTGTCGAGACGTTCCAGCCGACGGACGACCCGCAGGATGCATGGGTCAGTCAGCTCGACCTGCGCCAGATCTTTGCCACGCCGCCGCGGGAGGTCATCGAGAAATTCGAAGGACGCCGCCAGGAAGAAGCTGATCGCTCGGCGGCTCAGCAGCAGGCGCGCCAAGCAGCCGGTCGATACACCCTGTGGGATGCAGCAAAGGCGATCGGGAGCGCCACGGGAGAAGCATTCGAGCGCGTCCTCGACCAGCTGGTGGGCGCCGCGGACACGGGCGAGCTGACCGTCTATCAAGCCGGCGTGACGCTCCCGCGCAAGCCCGAGGGGCCTTTGGGTGCGACATCGGGAGACGAGGTCACCTGGTCCGACTTGAACGCATGGCTGCGGCTCCACGCCCCGCACGCCGACTTCGCGTTTCGTGGCGTCCCTGAAGGGGCCACGGAGGAGAGCGCAGCGCCGACGATCCCAGGCCGCCGCGTGCTGGATTTCCCCGAGGTGTGCCGGCTGCTTGGGCTTTCGCGAGAGGGGGTGCGGCGCCGGTACATGCCCGCATCGCGCTATTTCGACCCAGAATTTCCGAAGCCATTTCGACTGGGGGTCGCGTCGCGCTCGCGCCTGGGGTTCTTCGAGGACGAGGTGAAAGCGTGGTTCGAACGGCGCACTCGTCAGCGGGTGGGACGCAGGCTGCCGTGAGTGCCGGTACGCACTCCGCAGTACGCAGGCAAGTACGCATTGCGTACCAGGTCGACCTCAACGAGCGCGAGCCGGCGCACCTGGCGTGGGTGGTCGACCTCATCGAGCGATTCGTGCTCACGCACCGGGGAGGGTGCCGCGCCGAGGTCGACGCCAGCCTGCTGGGCGCGCGCTACCGCCCGCGCTCGAGGGGCGACCAGGAGGGTCGCACCCCACGCCCTGCGTTGATGTCGGACGCGGACCTGCTGGGGCTTTCCCGAGCGTGGGGGACTCTCCCGCGCACGCCGTGGCCCTACGGCCAGATCCTGCGCTGCAGCTACCTGCCGGGCTACCCGCGCCCCGAGGTCGCGTGCCGCCTCATGCACATCGCGCCGGGGAGCTGGGTGCGCGAGCGCAACGAGGGCCTGCTGTTGCTGGCCGCGATCCTGCGGCGCGATGCGGCATGGCTCGTGCCTGCAGAGGCTGCGCTGTGAGCCGTCGCAAAACTGCACGCCGGCGCGCAATTCCGCGTTCGGCGGTTCGCGTGCTTTCCTACCGTCCGGCCGTCCTCCTCACCGAAGAAGTGCTCCGGCGCGAGTACGCGCGGCTGTTCGGCCGATCTCCCGAGGAGGTGCCTTTCGAGTCCGACGGCGGCGTCAGGTTCCGTGTGGCCATGGGCGACTGGTTCCCTCCGGCAGAGCTCGCGCTGTCGCTGGACGCTTTCAGTGCGCGTCGGGGCTGGACCCCGCTTCCCGAGGACCACGAAGATGACACGAGGCTTTGAGCTGACGGAGCGGCACCCCCTCGCTCCGCGTAACGCCAGGACGCGGCTTGTGCTTGCCAGGATGGCCCGCGCTTCCAAACGCTCCCCGAAGTTGGCGCAGCGCATGGCCGACCGCTACGCGAGTCGGTGCATTGCGAGTGCCTTCAGGGTCATGATTCTCGCCTCCCACCGCGAGATGATGCGCTTCGCGCGGGTCGGTCGTGAGTGACCCCATCGTCATCGCCGTCCTGGTGCGGGTGGACCTGCGCACCGGCCTGGTCGAAATCCTCCCGGTGCCGGGCTGCGAGCCGGCGGGCCCCCTCCAGGCGCAGCAGCTGCTCGAAGCCGCGGCCGACGTGGCGCGTGCCGCGCAGGTGCACCGTCCCGTGGTCTGGCACTGAGAGGGCTTGCGGATCGCGCGCGCAACGCGCACAATCCGGCGCACCTACGCACAGGGCGTAGCGACGACTGGCCGAGCTTAGGCAGCCCCTTCCACGCCCTGAAGCAAATCGAACCCGCCCCGAGCGGGTTTTTTTGCGTCCTCGGCCGCCGAACCGAGGAACGCACATGGGCAAGCTCAGCACCACAGCGCGCAAGGATCTCCCGGCGCGCGACTTCGCCGGACCGGGACGCACCTTCCCGGTCGAGAACAAGGCCCATGCGCGCGATGCGCTGAGCGGCGCCAGCCGCGCCGAGCACGTCGGCGACATCTCCAAGGCCGAGGAGCGGCACATCGACCGCCGCGCCGACAGCGTGCTCGGGAAGGCCACGAGCCATCTGCGCGAGATGCACGGGCGCAAATGACCGAGCAGCGCACGGCTCCCGACTGGGAGCGCATCGAGGGCGACTACCGCGCTGGGCTCATGAGCCTGCGCGAGATCGCCAGCGCCCACACCATCACCGAGGGCGCCATCCGCAAGCGCGCCAAGCGCGACGGGTGGGAGCGCGACCTTGGCAGCAAGATCCGCACGCGCGCAGACGCCAAGCTGGCGCGCAGCGCAGTCGCGCACGCCATGGCCACGGCCAATGCGGCCAGCGAGCGCGAGATCATCGAGGCCAACGCCGAACGCATTGCCCAGGTGCGCGGCGAGCACCGGGCCGACATCACGCGCGGGCGCGCGCTGGCGCTGAAGCTGCTGTCCGAGCTGGAGGAGCAGCCCGCCGTGCATGAGGCGTTTCGCGCGGCCGTCAAGGCCGGCGACGCCGAGGAGGCCAAGCGCCTGGCGGCTGACCTGCTGGACCTGCCGGCGCGCATCAAGGGCACCAAGGAACTGGCCGACACCTTGCGCATCCTGATCGGCCTGGAGCGCGAGGCCTACGGAATGGACAACACGCCGGACGGCGGGGCGGTTTTCGGGAGGATCGAGCGTGTCATCGTGCGCGCTGCAGCTCCCGACGCCTGAGGTCTTCGCGCCTCTCCTGCAGCCTGCGCGCTACAAGGGCGCGTACGGCGGCCGGGCGTCTGCGAAGTCGCACTTCTTCGCGGGCCTCTGGCTCGAGGAGAACGTGCAGCGCCGGCTCGACTACGTGACGCTGCGCGAGACCCTGAAATCGCTCGAATTCAGCGTCAAGAAGCTGCTGGAGTCGAAGATCGTGCAGCACAACGCCGGCGCCTACTTCGACGTGCAGGACCGCCGCATCCTCTCGCGCCACGGCGGCGTGACCATCTTCGAGGGGATGCAGAACCACACCGCCGACTCGATCAAGTCACTGGAGGGGTTCGACCGGGGGTGGGTCGAGGAGGCCCAGAGCCTGAGCAAGAAGAGCCTGGACCTGCTGCGCCCGACCATCCGCAAGGACGACTCGGAGCTGTGGTTCAGCTGGAACCCGTACGAGTCCACGGATCCGGTCGACGAGTTCCTGCGCGCGGAAAAGCCGTTCCCCGGATCCGTCGTGGTGCGCGCGAACTACACGGACAACCCCTGGCTGCCCGAGGTCATGCGCCAGGAGATGGAGTACGACCGCGCGCGCGACCCGGACAAGTACGCCCACGTCTGGCTCGGCGAGTACGTGCGCAACTCCGAAGCGCGCGTGTTCCGCAACTGGCGCATCGAGGAGTTCGATGTGCACCCCGAGGCCGTCATCCGCCAGGGGGCGGACTGGGGCTTCGCGAGCGACCCGAGCGTGCTGGTGCAGTCCTACATCATCGGCCGCACGATGTACGTGCCCTACGAGGCCTACATGGTCGGGTGCGAGATCAACAACCTGCCCGAGTTGTTCATGCAGGTTCCCGGCGCCGAGAAGTGGTTCATCACCGCCGACTCCGCGCGCCCCGAGACCATCAGCTACATGAAGAAACACGGCTTTCCGCGCATCGGCGCGGCCGTGAAGGGCGCCAAGTCGGTGGAGGAGGGCGTCGAGTGGCTCAAGTCCTTCGACATCGTGGTGCACCCGCGTTGCCAGCACACCATCGATGAGCTGACTCTGTACAGCTACAAGACCGATCCCCTCACGGGCAAGGTGCTCCCCGTGCTCGAGGACAAGCACAACCACGTCATCGACGCGCTGCGCTACGCCAACGAGGGCGCCAGGCGCGCCACCAAGGCCGCACCGGCCGCCATTCCGCCCGTGGAGCGGCCGATCGTGCCGCCTGGCGCCCTGTCCTGGATGGGCTGACCCCATGGACCTGATCTGGATCTACGGCACGGTCGTCACCGCGCCGGCGGCCGCGCTCGGCTTCGTGTTCCTGCTGTTCGTCTTCGCGCCCTGGGCCTGACGCATGACCGCACGCAAGGAAGACATCATCCGCGAAGCCAGGGACCGCCTGAAGGCGGCCCTGGACTGGGAAAGCGCGGCGCGTGCGAATGCGCGCGAGGACTACAAGTTCGTCAACGGCGACTCGGCCAACGGCTACCAGTGGCCCGCGCATCTGCTGCGCAATCGCGAGCTCGACCGCAAGCCGACTCTCACCATCAACAAGACGGCGCAGCACTGCCTGCAGATCGTCAACGACGCGCGCCAGAACCAGGTCGAAATCCGCATTGACCCCGTCGGCGACCAAGCCACCTACGAATCCGCGCAGTGCATGCAGGACCTGGTGCGCCACATCGAGTACCAGAGCCAGGCCCAGGACGTCTACATCACCGCCGTCGACTTCCAGGTGAAGACCGGCATCGGCTACTGGCGCGTGCTGACCGACTACATCGACGACCGCAGCTTCGACCAGGAGATCTACATCCGGCGTATCAAGGACCCCGGCATGGTGGTCCTGGACCCGGACATCAACGAGCTCGACGGGTCGGACGCCAACTGGGGGTTCGTCTACGAGGACGTGCCCGAGAAGCAGTTCTTCAAGCGTTACCCGAAGTGGAAGGACCGGGCGCCCGCATCCGCCTTGGACACCGGCCGCGATGACAGCATCCCGGCGGACCACATCCGGATCTGCGAGTACTTCCGGCGCGTCGAAAAGCGCGACATGCTCTACGCCACGGAGTCGGGCACCGTCGCGCGCTCCAAGCTCGGCCCCGAGCTGGCCGCGGCGCTGGATGCGGACGAGTCGGTGCAAAAGCGCCCGATCCTGACGCAGGCCATCGAGTGGTTCCTGATCATCGGCGAGGAAGTGGCCGAGGAGCGGGACTGGCCGGGCCGCTACATCCCGATCGTGCGTGTGGTGGGGGAGGAGACCGTCATCGACGGCAAGCTCGACCGCCGCGGCCATGTGCGTGCGCTGAAGGACCCGCAGCGCATGTACAACTACAACGCGTCGGCCGCCGTCGAGTACGGCGCGCTGCAGACGAAGGTGCCATGGACGCTGCCTCTCGAGGCCACCGAGGGCGTCGAGCAGTACTGGCGCACGGCCAACCAGGTCAACCACGCGTACCTGCCCTATAAGTCGCACCGCGAGGACGGCACGCCGCTGCCCCCGCCGCAGCGCCCCGAGCCGCCTGGCGTGGCGCCGGCCTTCCTGGCCGGTATGCAAGCTGCCGCGCAGGAAATGCAGATGGTCTCGGGCCAGTACCAGGCCCAGATGGGCGAACAGTCCAACGAGCGCACCGGCATCGCGATCCAGGAGCGCCAGCGCCAGGGCGACAACGCCACCTACCACTTCATCGACCACTACGCCAGCGCGGTGCGCTACACCGGGCGCATCCTGATCGACCTGATTCCGCACGTCTACGACACGCAGCGCGTGATCCAGATCCTGCAGGAGAACGGCGACAAGACCAGCGTGGCGATCGACCCGAGCCAGCAGGTCGCTGCGCAGGAGCAGCGCCGCGGCGAAGCCGTGCTGCGCGTGCTCAACCCGCGCGTGGGGCGCTACGAGGTGCAGTCCGGTGTGGGCCCGGCGTTCGCCACGCGTCGCCAGGAGGCCTTCAACGCGCTGATCCAGTTGGCGCAGGCCAGCCCCGAGCTGATGCAGAAGGCTGGCGACCTGGTCATGCGCGCGGCCGACTTCCCGATGGCCGAGGAGCTCGCGGACCGCCTCAAGCCGCCGGCGCTCGATCCGGCGGTGCAGCAGCTGCAGCAGCAGGTGCAAGCCGCGCAGGCCCAGCTCGCCTCCGCGCTGCACGACCTGGCGCAGCAGCGCCTCAAGCACACCGCGACCGAGCAGCAGAAGGACATCGACGCCTACCGCGCCGAGACCGATCGCATGGGGGCCCTGGCCAAGGTCGACCCCGTCACGCTCATGCCGCTTGTGCAGCAGCTCGTGCGCGAGGCCTTGGCCACGCACCTCGTTCCAGTTCTCCAGGCGTCGCAACCAGCTCTGCAGGAGGCGGTTCCGGCCGCGCCTGCGCAGCCGATCGCGGCGCCCAGCACGCCACCGGGGGCGCAGCCCGGGCAACTCCAGTGAGAACCCCAGCATGACCGAAGAAGTGACCCAGGCCACGCCGGCCGCGGACGATCCCGAAGTCCAGAAAGGCGCATCGACTCCCGCGAATGACCCCGCTGCACAGGGAGGGCAGCAAGACCCGAACGGCCAGCAACAGCCGAGCGGCCAGGAGCAGCAACCCGCGGGCGAGCAGCAACAGCCCGCGAAGCGCGTCCCCTGGTTCGAGCGGCGCATCGACGAAGTCACCGCTGCCCGACGGGAAGCCGAGCGCGAGCGTGATGCTCTGCGCGCCATGCTGCAGCAACAGCGCGACCCCGCGCAGCAACTGCAGCAGCCCAGCGCGCAGCAGCCGCAGCCGCAAGCGCAGCCCGATCCGTACCGGCTCGCCGAGGAAATTGCCCAGCGCAGGGCCCTGGACGAGGCGGCGAACCGCACCTACGAGGCTGGCGTGGCCACCCACGGGGAGCAGTTCGTCACCGCCGTTCGCACCCTGCAGCAGGTCACGGACTTGTCGCAGAAGCCCGACTTCATCGAAGCGGTCACCTCTCTGCCCAATGCCGCCGACGTCTATTTCCACCTGGGGAGCAATCCGGACGAGGCCGCGCATGTGCTGCGCCTGCCGCCCGTGAAGATGGCGATGGAACTCGCGCGCCTGTCGGCGCAGGTCGGAAAGCCCAAGCCCGCATCCAAGGCTTCGGCGCCGATCACGCCGGTGGGGCGCAGTTCCACGCCGTCTTCGGACCTCACCGACGACTTGCCGATCGACGAGTGGATGCGGCGCCGCCAGGCGCAACTCGACTCGCGATAAGCACGCCGTCTCCCTGATCTGAGCCGCCTTCGGGCGGCTCTTTCATTTGCGAGACACGAAAAATGAGCAACTCACTTCTGACGCTGGGCGGGATCACCCGCGAAGCCGTCCGACTCTGGAAGAACAGCAATGCCTTCCTGAACTCCATCGACCGTCAATACGACAAGGAGTACCAGAACTCCGGCGCCAAGATCGGCGAGCAGCTGCGCATCCGGCTGCCCAACGACTTCGTCGCACGCACGGGCCCGACGCTGAGCCTGAACACCGTGAACGAACGCTCGACCACGCTCGTGATGGGCACCCAGAAGGGCGTGGACGTGCCGTTCTCTTCGGTGGACCGCACGCTGTCGTTGCAGGACTACAGCAAGCGGATCCTGGCGCCGATGGTCAACACGCTGGCGGGCGCCGTGGCGGCCGACGTCATGTCGGGTGCGATGCCCTCCCAGATCACGTCCAACACCACCACCCCGACGGATGGCGACTTCCTGGACGCGGGCGCCGCGCTGACGGACATGTCGGCTCCCACGGGCGACCGCAAGGCGATCCTGTCGCCGCGCTCCAACGCCCGCGTCGTGAAGAGCCTCGCGGGCCTCTTCAACCCGACCGGCCGCATCAGCAAGCAGTTCGACTCGGGCCAGATGGCGGGCCCCGCGCTGGGCATCGCCGAGTGGATGGAAGACCAGACCGTGGTGACGGCGACCGCGGGCACGGCAACCGGCCTGACGGTGTCGGGCGCGAACCAGACCGGCAACACGCTGACCCTGGAAGCCACCGGCGCGGGCACCCTGAACGCGGGCGACATCATCACCATCGCCGGCGTGCACCAGGTCAACCGCATCACCAAGCAGGCGGGAGCCTCCCTGGCCCAGTTCGTGGTGACCTCGACCGTCAACCTGGCGGCCAACACCCCGACGGCGGTGAGCATCTACCCGGCGATCACCCCGAGCAACGCCGGAGCCGCGGTGCAGTATCAGACCGTGGACAACTCGCCGGCGAACGCGGCTGCGATCACGCTGCTGACCGCGGCCTTCGGCGCCAATTACCGCCGCAACCTGGTACTGCGCCCGGAGGCCGTCACCCTGGTGATGGCCGACCTGTGGATGCCGGACAAGGGCGTGGTGGAGTCGGCGCGCGAGACGTTCGACGGCGTGAGCCTGCGGATGATCACGGCCTACGACCCGCAGACCGACCAGACCTACACCCGTCTGGACGTCCTGTACGGGTACCTGTGGGTGCGCAACGAGTGGGCGTGCCTGGTGCCGGACATCGTCTGATGCGCGTCTACCACGTCCCATACCGGTTCGTGGAGTACCCGAAGTGGGTGCGCCTTCCCGACGGCCGCGAGGTCGTCGTGTCCTGCGAGGACGAGGAGGGCGCCCTGCTTCGGGGCGCCGAACAGCCGGTCGAGGCCCCTGCGCAACCGGCGCGTCCGCGCCGCGCGCGCCGGGCCGCGCAACCTGACGCTGCGGACCTCGTATGAGGATCGCTCTGGACTACGACGGCACCTACACCCGGGCGCCGGCGCTGTGGGACGCGTTCATCGCTTCCGTCAAGCAGCACGGCGTGGAGGTGGTGTGCGTGACCATGCGCCATCCCGAGGAAGTCGCCGAGATTGGCTGCCCCGTGCACTACACCGGCCGCGAGGCCAAGCTGTTCTGGTGCGCGCGCAATGGGCTGCAGATCGATGTCTGGATCGATGACATGCCGCAGTACATCGTGGGAGACGCTCGGTGACCGTCCTCGACCTCATCAAGCTGGCCCTCAAGCAGGCCGGCGTGCTCGGCGTCGGGCAGAGCGCGTCCCCCGAGGACGTCAACGACTCGCTCACGCTGCTCAACGCCATGCTCGGGCAGTGGGCCGTGAAGCGCTGGCTGGTCTACGCACTGCAAGACCTGCCGCTCGCCTCGACGGGCGCCGAGACCTACACCTACGGCACTGGCGGCAATTTCAACGCCGCGCCAACCGATCACCTGGAGGGCGGCTATTTCCGGCTGCTGAACGCGACCGCGCCCGAGCAGCAGGCGGACTTCCCGCTCCAGCTGATCAACGCGTACGAGGACTACGCGCGCATCCGGCTCAAGAGCCTCTCCACCTGGCCGCAGTACGTGTTCTTCGACGGCGCGTACCCCTTGGCCAATGTGAAGTTCTGGCCCATCCCGCAGGCTGGCCTCTACGAGCTGCACCTGCTCACCAAGACGCCGATCAGCGCCTTCAGTGGCCTCACGCAGACCATCAACCTGCCGCCGCAGTACCAGGAGCCCCTGCTCTACAACCTGGGGCTGCGCCTGCGCACGGCCTACCAGCTGCCCCCGGACCCGCAGCTGATCGCACTGGCGGAGTCCTCGCTGAGCACGCTGCGCAACAGCAACGCGCAGGTTCCGCGCCTGACGATGCCCGGGACGCTGCCGCTGGCGCCGGGCTTCTACAACCCGATCAGCGACCAGGGGGTCTGATGCAGCTCGCCCTCCTGTCCGGCGCCTACCAGGCGCGGTCGGTCATCGCATCGGCCCAGCGCTGCGTGAACCTGTATCCGCAGGTGAACCAGCGCGAGAGCTTCATGATGCTGCCGCAGCTCGCTGGAGCCCCCAGCATCCTGACGCACTATCCGACGCCGGGCTTGACGCTGAAGGCGACCGCCACCGACGCTGGCTGGCGCGGCTTCTACCAGGCCAACAACGGCACGCTCTACGGCGTGTGCGGCTCCAGCGTCTATGCCATCAGCGCGAGCTGGGCGCTGACCAAGCTGGGCACGATCGGCACGTCGAGCGGCGGCGGCGTGTCGATGGCCGACAACGGCACGACGTTGGTGCTGGTGGACGGATCCACGCAGGGTTGGACGATCACGCTGGCCAGCAACGCCTTCGCGCAGCTGGTGGACAGCACCGGCAGCTTTGTCGGGGCCGACTTCGTCGATTACCTCGACACGTTCTTCGTGTTCAACAAGGACGGCACCCAGAGCTTCTACACGAGCCTGTCGAACAGCGTCACGTTCGACCCGCTCTACATCGCCAACAAGACCGGCTACGCCGACAACCTGGTGGCGCTGGCCGTGGTGCAGCGCCAGCTCTGGCTGCTGGGCGAAAAGACCACCGAGGTCTGGTACAACTCCGGCGCCACGACTTTCCCCTTCCAGATCGTCGAGGGGGCTTTCATCCAGCACGGGTGCATCGCGCCGCGTAGCGTGGCCACGCAGGACGTCAACGTTTTCTGGCTGGGGCACGACCCCCAAGGCCATGCGATCGTCTTCCAGGGCGCCAACTTGGCAGCCGCGCGCATCAGCACCCACGCTATCGAGCACGAGCTGCAGAGCTACGCGACCGTGTCGGACGCCGTCGGCTTCATCCACCAGATCGAAGGGCACATGTTCTACGTGCTCAACTTCCCGACGGCCGACAAGACCTGGGTCTACGACGTGGCGTCGGGCCTCTGGCACGAGCGCATGTGGCTGGACTCCAACGGCCTGGAGCACCGCGCGCGGCCCGCGACGGGCACCGCGGCCTATGGGGAGTTCGTGGTCGGGGACTGGGAAAACGGCAACCTGTACGTCTTCGACATCAACAGCTACACCGACAACGGCGACGCGGTGCGGCGAATCCGCAGCTTTCCGCACGTCGTCAACGAGCTCAAGCGGATCATGTATCGCCAATTCGTGGCGGACATGCAGTGCGGCGCGACGACGGACCCGAGCGAATTGCCCCAGGTCGAGCTGCGCTGGTCCGATGACCGCGGCGTGAGCTACGGAACGCCTGTCGTGCAGTCGCTCGGCCAGGTCGGGCAGACCCAGACCATGCTGCAGTGGCAGCGCCTGGGCATGGCGCGCGACCGCGTGTTCGAGGTGGCCTGGTCGGCGCCGGTGATGACCGCGCTCAACGGCGCATTCATCGATGTGAGGCCCGCAGCGTCATGACGAACCCGCTTCAGCAGGTTTTCCCGGCGCCGAATACACCTGTGGTCGGTCCCGGGGGCGTGCTCACGCAGCCGTGGCGCTACTTCCTCAACGCTCTCTTCCAGCGCACGGGCGGCTCGACGGGCACCGGAGGAGTTCAATCTTTCCGCTACGCGCCCGGCGAGGCGCCTGAAGTCATGAGCGCTACCGGATCTCCCTACACCTTCACCGCTCCGAGCGCCGGGGAAATGGCCATCGGCGGCAACGGGGTGCACTCCGTCACCATCAACCGAGCCGGCACGCCGATCCCGGTAGCGCGCCACTACGGCATCGTGCCCCTGCGCGCCGACGACGAACTAGTCGTGATCTACGACGGCTCTCCGCTTTTCACATGGCTGCCCGACTGAATTTCCGGCTGCCCGGCGCCATCACGCCCCGCGTCAATGAGCGCGGGCGCGCCGCGCGCGAGCACTTGCCTGAATTCGAGCGCGCGATGCTCGCGGCCGAGCAGGTCGAGTGTCCCGTCACGCACCACTTTTCGCCGGGTGTCTACACACGCCAGTGCGACATGCCCGCGGGAGCGATCGTGCTGGGGCAGACGCACCGCGAGGCGCACCAGTGCATGCTGCTCAAGGGCCGACTGCGGCTGCTCGAGGAGGACGGCAGCCTGCGCGACGTGTCGGCCCCGGCTATTTTTCTGGGCAAGCCAGGACGCAAATTCTTCAAGGTCCTCGAGGACGCCACGCTGCTGAATGTGTACGCGGCCACGGAGACCGATCCGCAAGCGATCGAGGACCGCGTGATCGAGAAAACGCAGACCTATCTGGACTGGGAGGCGGCGCGCAAGGCGCTGGACTGATATGGCATTCGTCACCGCAGCGATCATCGGAGGGGGCGCAGCCATCCTGGGGGGCCTGATCAGCTCCCAGGGCGCGCAGAGCGCGGCCAGCACGCAAGCCGGCGCTGCGCTCCAGAACCAGCAAGCCATCCTGCAGGCGGGGCAGCAGGCGTCCAACCTGGATTTGGGCGCAATCGGGAAGGCCAACGCCTACCTGAACCCGTACGCCCAGCTGGGTGCGGGGGCCGCGGGCCAACTGCAGAACCTGCTCACGGGCGCTGGCAACGGCAACGCGCAGCAGGTCCTGCAGAGCATGCCCGGCTACCAGTTCCAGCTTCAACAGGGCCTGGAAGCCACCCAGAACGGCTTCGCGGCCAAGGGCCTGGGATCGAGTGGCGCGGCCATGAAGGGCGCCGCGGACTACGTCAACGGTCTCACGTCGAGCAATCTGAGCAACTTCTACAACATGCTGACCGGCGCTGCGGGGCTCGGCGCGAACGCGGCCTCGGTGCAGGCGCAGAACACGTCCAACCTGACGACGGCCGGCGCCAATGCTCTGTTCGGAGGGGCCACCAACGCGGCCAGCCTCGGGATGGCGGGCGCGCAGGCTGCCGCCGCGGGGACGGTGGGGAGCGCCAACGCGCTGGCGGGGGGCATCACCAGCGCAGGCAACAACATCATGCAGGCCAACGTGCTGCAGAACATGTTGGCCAACGGCGGCATGTACGCCGGCGTGAATCCCGGCGGCTACACGCTGAACGGGACGGTCTACAACAACCCGTCGGCCTACCAGAACTGAAGGAAGGCGCACCATGCCGCAAGTCGTCATCCCCGATATGTCGGTGGCCGCGAAGGCGGGCCAGGGCGTGCAGCAGCCAAGCAACCTGCTCACGATGGGTCAGCAGGCCCTGGGTATCCGTGGCCAGCAGCTGGAGAACCAGAACATCGGCAACCAGCTCACCGGGTTTCAGGCCAAGCAGGCCGCCTCGCGCGACTACCTTCAGTCGCTCGGCGCAAACGGCCAGGTCGATCCGGTGCTGCTCAACCACAACCTTCAGGCAGATCCAACCGCAGCCCTGGCTGCGCCGGACCTGATGCAGCAGGCTCAGGCCAACTACATCGCGCAGCTCCAGGCCAAGGGACTCACCCTGGACCAGGGCATCAAACGCATGAAGTGGGCCGGAGACGCCGCCGGCGCGCTGCTGGCGCAGCCAGGAGGCCCCACGCAGAGCGCGGTGCGAGAGACACTCATCGACGGCGTGAAGGATGGCATCTTCAGTGCGCAGGAAGCCGCCAGCACCCTGAGCAGCCTGCCGCCGAATGGCCCGCAGCTCAACGCCTGGGTCAAAGCCCACTTCGCGGCCGCGCAGGGCGGCTTGGACGCACTGCTGCCGCACGTAGCCCCCGGGGAGAACGGCGCCTATTCCTTCCTGCGCCAGACCAACCCGATTGCGCCGGGCTTCGGCAAACTCGTCGCTGGTTCGGCTGTTCCGAATCAGCTCTCCCCCGCGCAAGCGGCGCAACCAGTCACGCTGCCCACCCCGAGCGGCGCGGGCCAGGTGACGACCCTGGGGCAGTTCGATGCCGCGGCCAACGGGGGCGCCGCGCCTAAGATCGTGGCCACCGGCCCCTCCACGCAACAGCAAGCCGCCAACCAGGTGGCGGGGACCGCTCAGGGTAATCAGGCGGCCAGCGTGGTCGCGGACTCCACCAACCTGGCGCAGACGCGGGCCGCGCTGCAAGGCATTCGTGTCGAACTGCCGAACGCCAACGGGGGGCCACTGTCCGATCTGTTCCGCAATGTGGGCGCAACGCTCGGCGAGATCGGAATCCCGGGCATGAATCAGGCGACGGCGTTCGACCTGCTGCAGAAGGGGCAGGCGCAGGTCGTCGTGTCGCGCGTGGCCGATGGCTTGGGTGTCCCCACCGACGGCAAGATGGCCGCGCTGTCGGCGCAGACGCCGGGCACGCACATGACAGGGACCGCCGGCGCCGTAGCGGTCGGGCAGATCGAGGGCGTCCTGGACTACCAGTACGCGCGCGCCAAGGCAGCGCAGGCCGCCGGCGTCACGGCCAACCCGGCGTCGAGCTCGCAGTTCAACCTGGAGTGGCAGGGGCGCTTCCCGAACGCGGCGGTCTTCCAATTTCCCTATCTGCCGCGGGCTTTTCAGCAGGAATATTGGCACTCCATGTCCGCCCGTGAACAAAAGGCCTTCAAGGCGGAGTATCGCGACGCAGCTCAGGCCGGCTTTGTGCGTCCCGACCCCTTCAATAGCCAATGAGCACCTCCTACGCCGCGCAGTTGCAGGCAGCGGCCGTCAAGTATGGCGTCCCGCTGAACCTGCTGACTGCGCAGATCCAGGCCGAGAGCAGCGGCAATCCGCTGGCGGTGTCGCCCGCGGGCGCCCAGGGCCTCGGGCAGCTGATGCCGACGACGGCCAAGGCGCTCGGCGTGACGGATCCCTACGACCCCACACAGAGCATCGATGCTGCGGCGCGCCTGGACGCACAGGATCACGCGGCTACGGGCAACTGGGCGGACGCGCTGCGGATGTACCACGGGGGCACCGACCGCAAGAACTGGGGCCCGAAGACGCAAGCCTACGCGGACAAGATCATGAGCCAGACCGTTCCGAGCGATGCTCAATGGGCCGCAGCCATGGGGGCATCTGCGCCCACTGCCACCGATGCGCCGACGACGGGAAGTGCTCCTTCGGCCCCTCAAGGCATCCCTGACGATGCTGCATGGACTCAAGCCATGAGCGCCCCGGCGCCAAAAAAGCCCGGGGTGCTGGCGTCTCTCGGCGCGGCTGCCGGCAAAGGCTTCGGCGACACCGTTCTGACCGGGCAAAAGCTGCTCGGGGAGGGCGCGCAGTGGGTGGGCAACAAGCTCGGCGCCGCCCCCGTGCAGAGCGCCGGCAACTGGCTGGTGGGCGATGCCGACCGCGGCATGGCCAACCTGGAGCAGCAGGACGCGCCCTACGCCGCAGAGCATCCCGGCTGGACGACTGCCGGCGACCTGGCCGGGCAGATCGGCGCGACCGCGCTCCCTCTCGGGGCAGCGGGGAAGCTCGTCGGGGGTGGCTTGGAGGCCGCCGGCGCGGCCGCGGGCGACAACCTTGTCGGGAATGCCCTCACGGGCGTCTCGCACCTGGTGGACGGGAGCGCCGGCGCATCCGCGCGCGGGCTGCCCAAGGTGCTGGCCAAAGGGGCATCTCTGGCCGTGCGCGGCGCCGGTGCTGGCGCCGGTTTCAATGCACTGACCGGCGGCAACCCGATCGCCGGCGCGGAGTGGGGCGCCGCAGCGGGCCCGGCGGCTGGCGTGGCTGGGAAGGCCGTGGGGGTCGTGGCATCGCCCGTCGTGCGCGCTGTCGGGAACGTCCTGACGGATCTCAGCCCGGAATGGACCTCGCGCGCGGCGGCCAACAAGCTCGTGCAGGCGATGACCGCCGACGGCATCACGCCCGAGCAGGTAGTGGCCAAGATGCGCGAGCTCGGACCCGACGCGACGCCGGTGGACGCGGCGTCCGCACTGGTGGGTGCGAAGGCAGGTGGCAACGTGCGCAACCTGGCCGAGGTCGCGGCCAACACCCCCGGTGAGGGCCAGAAGCTCGCCAACCAGGTGTTCGCGCAGCGCATGGACACGGCACCCACGCGCATCAACGACGCGGTGAAGGCCGCGACGGGTGGCACCGGTGGCGTGCACGGCGAAGCGGCCGATCTGATGGCGGCGCGGTCCGCTGCTGCTCGGCCCCTCTACGAGAAGGCCCTGGCCGGCGAGATTCAGCCTGATGCTCGCTTGCAGCAGTTCCTGAACGATCCGGTGTTTCAGGCGGGACTTGGGCGCGGCCAGGAAATTGCACGTCTCGAGTCTCTTGCCAAGGGCGAGCCGTTCAACCCTGGCGAGTACGCTTCCCTGAGTTCGGCCCCAGCGACCCAACTGCCATCGGCTCTTGTCGACGCTCAAGGCAACCCGCTATCCGTGATGACCGTCCCCGGCAAAGCGCCGATGGTCTCGATGCGCGCAGCCGATGCCGCAAAGCGCGGCCTGGATGATCTGCTCGAAGGGTACCGCGACCCCACGACCGGGCGCCTCGTGCTGGACCAGCGTGGCCGAGCCCTCAACGATGTGCGTAATTCGTTCGTCGACTACCTCGACCAAGCCAACCCTGACTATGCCGCGGCGCGCGCTGCGTGGGCTGGCCCTTCGTCGTCCTTGGACGCTCTGAACATGGGGCGTCGTGCGCTGTCCAACGACGCGGAGGTGACGGCGGCGAACGTGGGGCGCCTTTCGCCCAGCGACCGCCAGTTCTTCCTCTCAGGCGTCACGCGCGCGCTGCAGGACAAGATCAATGCCGCACAGGACGGCGCCGATGTCACTCGGAAAATCTTCGGCAACAAGCTCATCCGCGACAAGCTCGCCGCGGCCTTCGACAATCCGGACGCCTTCCAGCAGTTCGAGCGTCAGATGCAGGCCGAGGAACAGTACGCCGCCACGCGCAACGAGGTGCTCAAGAACTCGGTGAGCTCACGCCGGCTGGCTGGCCAGGTCGACCAGGGCAACATCTACGGGCCGCTGCTGGGCGCGGCCAAACACGTCGTGACCGGCAACCCGGGCGCCGCGGCCGCGAATGCGGCGCAGGCCAGCGCCGAGTTGCGCAACTTCCTCACGCAGCCCAGCGAGCGCCAACTGGCGGCTCAGTCCCGCCTGCTGTTCACCCAGAACCCCGACGAGTTCGACGGCGCCTTCAAAAAGCGCCCCAGCGTCGTCAAGAACTTCTTGCTCGGGCGCTGATGGCTCGCTTCATGTTTCGGTACGCGATGCGCATGGCCCAGCGCCTGGATGGGCCGCCGCGCAGCAGGTCGATCGCGCGCAAGGGCACCCACACCCACAGCACGATGCGCAGCGCCGGCCACCAGCTCGCCTCGAAGAAGTGCCCGAGCTTCCAGCTCGACATGGCATCACCGCCGAGGATGATGAGCCCGAACAGCAGCACCGCGATGACGTCCGGCCACGCCGGATCGGGATTGCGCACTTCCTGATCCATCTCGACCCCATTTCAGCCGCCCTCGGGCGGCTTTTTGCTTCTCAGGAGCGCCAGCATGTCACAACAGCTCGCCAACGGCAAGCAGCAGTTCATCGACGGAAACGGCAATCCGCTGGCCGGCGGCTCGGTGGCGTTCTACGCGCCCGGCACGCCGAACCCGGTGAACACCTGGGGGGACTCGGGCCTCACGGTTCTCAACGCAAACCCAGTAACCCTGGACGCCAACGGCATGGCCTCAATCTGGGGCGCCGATGGAACCCTTTATCGCCAGGTCGTGACCGATGCGAACGGCAATCAGGTCTGGGATCAGGTGGTGGGGCTCATCGTCGGGGCCGCTGCTGTGACCGCCCCCGACGGGGAAGCCCTGAGCGCTCTGCTTGAAACCTACCTGGCGCGCGTTGTCACTTCGATCAGCGCGCTGCGCAACGTCTCGAAGGCCTACTACGCGCAGTGTTTTGTCACCGGCTACTACGCCTCCGGCGACGGCGGCGGGGGCGCCTACTACTACGACGCCAGCGACACGAGCAGCGCCGACAACGGGGGCACCGTCATCGTCGCAAGCGACGGTGGCCGCTGGAAGCTGACCCACACCGGCATTGTCAGCGTCAAGCAATTCGGTGCGAAGGGTGACGGCACCACCGACGACACGGCGGCGTTGCAGGCAGCCATCAACGCGGCGGCAGGGCGTAGCCTCTACATTCCGGCCGGGACCTACAAAATCAGTTCGTCGCTGTCCCTGGCGAATGCCAACGGTGGCTACCGCATCTTCGGCGATGCGCCGCAGTGGTCCTCCGCCAGCGGCCTCGTGGGCGGCACGATCATCGAGAACGCCAACACTGCCGGCGCCGCGGCGGTATCCATCAGCGCGGGCGGTAACGGCACGATCCGACTGACCGACTTTGCCATCAAGGGCAATGGTTCGGACGGCAACGGGATCACGATCAGCGGCGCCTACACCACGGTGCTGGAGGGTCTGTTCATCGCCTCCGTAGGCTCGCATGGCGTCGAACTCGACTCGGCCTACGAGGCGCACCTGATCCGCTGCAGCATCGGGAACATCTACAAGAACGGGGTCTATGCGCACGGCGCCGACAACGCGATCACGCTTCGAGACAACCTGTTCTTCAGCTGCGATGGCCAAGCGGCCGGCAACGCCTGCGTGTGGATTGACGGCGTGGGCGGCAACAGCTTGGCGCCCGTGATCGAGGGCAACACCTTCGAGGGCACGAGCGCGAGCACGACGGCCTTCGGACTCGTGGCGAAAAACACCAACGCGCTTGCGGTGCGCTCCAACTATTTCGAGGTCTTTGGAGGCACCGGCGGCCTCCTTTACTTCGACTCAACGGTGGTCGGTTTCGCTGTGGAAGACAACTACTTCCAGGATGGAACGGTCACCTTCGCTGGATCGACCAATGGGGCGGTGAACCGGAACTACTTCAGCAAGCAGACCATCACGACGTCGTTGAATATGGCTCCGCCAGCCGCGGGGGCGACGGCCGTTCAAGTGCGTGCCAACAGCTTCGTCGGAGGCGCCACCAACAACGCCCCGGCGTCGTTTGGGTACGTGTCGCTCGCCTCGGGATCCGCCACGGTGAACAACACCAACACCAACACCGGAACCCTGATCGCGGTGACGCGCATCACCGAAGGTTCTGCGCCTGGATTCCTGTCCACGCCCACGATCGTCAATGGCTCCCACTTCGTGATCCAAAGCTCAAGCGCCACCGACGACGGCGCAGTGATGTGGTCTTTCGTTGGCGACAACGGGCCCTGACACCATGCAGACCGCTCTGCTCATCGTCCTGTTCGTGCTGTTGATCGCTGGCGCCATCCTGCCGCCCGGGAACATCGTGCACAGCTTCGCGGTGGCCTTCGACGCCTTCTGCCAAGACCTGTGCTGGAACGACACGCTGGGGGTGACGATCTCCAGCCGGGCAGGCCTGGCTGCGCGTCGCGGCGTGCTGTGGCCGCAGCGTTTCGTGAACTTCATCATGCGATCGCCTACCCACTGCCAGGATGCGATCTCCGCCGACATCCAGCGCGCCGAGGCCGCGCTGGCCCTCTTGAAAGGACAACCGTGACCGACTTGCAGATCATGGGCGCTGGAAGCGCCCTCATCGGACTCCTCGTCGCCGTGCTGGTGGCCATGCTGGGCTGGCTGGGAAGCCGCATCATCGTGCGCCTCGACCTGATGGTCGATCGGCTCAACCAGGTCGCCGGCGAGCTGCACACGCGAATCAACGGCCTCGACACGCGGCTGACGCGCGTGGAAACCAAGGTGGACGGCTAAGCCATGAACTTCGACCAGTGCTTCCAGCTGCTCATGGGCGATGAGGGCGGCTTCGTCGACAACCCAGGCGACCCCGGTGGCGCAACCTGCTGGGGCATCACCGAGCGCGTGGCGCGCAGGCATGGTTACACCGGTCCGATGCAGGATCTGCCGCAGGCAACCGCAAAAGCCATCGCCAAGGCCGAGTACTGGGATCCGCACCAGTGCGACCAGTTCGACGGCCGCGTGGCCTTCCTGGTGTTCGATGCGGCCTACAACGGCGGCCAGCCGGCGCAGTGGCTGCAGCGCGCCGCCGGCGTGGCGCAGGACGGCGATATCGGTCCAGTGACGATCGCCGCGGTGAAGGCGCTCGATCCGCTGCTGATTTGCCTGCGCTTTTCCGCCTACCACCAGCAGTACTACACGTCCCTCGATCGCCTGTGGCCGGAATTCGGCAAGGGGTGGTCCAACCGCATCGCGAACAACAACCTGGCGGTGGCGTCCTGATGCCCCGCATTTCCCGCAGTCAACTGGAGCACATCGTGCAGCTCAACGAACTGATCAAGACCGAGATCGCCAACATCCGCGCCGAGCGCGACCGCGTCCTGGCCGACGCCGAGCAGAAGGCCAAGGCGCTGGAAGCGCGCGCGGTGACCATGGAGGCGAAGGTGGGCACGCTGCCTGCCGAGCTGGCCGCACTCCCGGAGGACGGCGCCGCCCGGGCCTGGGAGTGGTTCAAGGGCCTCTTCTGAGGGTCGCGCCATGCTCGCATGGCTCTCGAAACTGCTCGCCGATCCGGCGGGCCTTCCCGACGAGGCGCGCGTGTCGGCCATGTTGCTGGTGCTCGCCTTCATCGGCCTGGCTGGCTGGAACGTGATCGTGCTGCGCCATGCCTTCGACATGCAGCAATTCGGCGTGGGCGCTGGGGCGCTCACCGCCGGCGTCGGCGGCTGGTTCGGACTGCGCAAGGGGAACTGACATGGCCATCTTGTTCACGCTGCTGCGCAAGTTCTGGTGGGTCATCCCGCTGGCCGGCGCCGCGGCCTTCGGCTGGTGGGAGCACCACGAGGTGCGCGTCGCGCAGGCGCACGTTGCGCAGCTCGAGCAGCAGCTCGGGAGCGCCGAGCAATCCATCGCCCAGCTGCGCACGGGCATCCAGGCCCAGAACAGCGCCGTGGAGCGGATCCTGGCGCAGGGACAGGCCAACGTAGCGGCGGCCAAGGCGCAGGCCGCACAGCGCGCCGTCAGCGCCGCCCGGGTCCGGGTGGTCTACCGCACGCGCATCGAGCGCATCGAGGCCGCGCCTGTGCCGCAGCAGTGCGCCAGCGCTGCGGCATGGGCAGCGGGGCAGGCGCAGGGCCTCATCGGGGGATGGAAATGAAGCGCGCTCTGCTGCTGTCGCTGTTCCTGGCCGGCTGTGCCGCGCAGCCCCCGCGCGTGGTTGTGCAGAAGGTCGACGTGCCGGTGCCCGTGCAGGTGCCGTGCCCGGCCACGAAGCTGCCGCCGAAGCCCACGCTGCTGCCGGTGGCTGGCACGCCGGCGCAGGTCATCCGCGCGCTGGTGGCGGACCTGGCGATCGTCATGGGCGACGACGACCAGGTGCGTGCGCTGAGCCAGTGAGCGCCTGGCTGCCCGTGCGCCGCATCCTGCGGCAAGCCTTCGGCCCGGGCGGCTACCAGATCCTGCGCACGGGGGAGATCCGCGTGCGCCGCGGCGATTCCTGGGAGCGCTTCGGCAGCTTGCTTGAGGCGGCCACGCTGGACGCGCTGCGGGCTCTCCAAGCTGTCTAAGACGCAGAGCGCGAGCTAGCGTTTTCGCGGGCTGCGCGAGTGCGTGAGATGCGATTCGGAGTTAGACAGGGAGCGTAGAAAGCCGAGCAAAATCAACGCTATTTGCCCAATCCGTACAGGTACTGCTGCATCATCGGCGTGTGCTGGGCGATCGGGGCTGCGCTGGGTGCGGGTGCTTGGGACATGGATCGGATGGAAAGGCCGGACGGCGCCATCGGGCAAGTGTCGCACAAGGGGATCGGC
>JAEHJW020002095.1_pt1 | contig 25544 bp, 28 predicted proteins | sample 9271431 | NCBI WGS metagenome assembly JAEHJW02 | reverse complement strand
CCAGCGAGCCGATGCGGACGGTGAAGGTGCGGAAGGTCATACATTAGCCTCCGGATACGGTTCGACGGCGGCATCGATGCACTCGCAAACCCGGCGGAACTCGGCGGATTGAGCGGCGCGGGCGGCGTCGTAGGCGGCGGAGGCGGCGCGGGCGGCGTCGTAGGCGGCGTAGGCGGCGCGGGCGGCGCGGGCGGCGTCGTAGGCGGCGTAGGCGGCGCGGGCGGCGCGGGCGGCGTCGTAGGCGGCGCGGGCGGCGCGGGCGGCGTCGTAGGCGGCGTAGGCGTCGTAGGCGTCGTAGGCGGCGTAGGCGGCGCGGGCGGCGTCCTCTAATTCCTCTCGCGTGGCGCGCCCTCGCGCGAACCGTTCGGCTACTTCGAGCGCATCCAGCGACCGCTGATCCGTCAGCAAATGCTCGACCTGCCGTGCGCACCAGACCGCATACAATCGCTTCTCGCGGGCGTGCCCATCGACTGAGCGCAGGGCCCACAGCGCATCATCGAGCCCGTTGCTGTCCAGGATCGTGAGCAGCGACAACGGCGCGTCATCCGCTTCGGTCTTGTGCAGGTAGGCGAGCAACTTGCGCCAGCCGTCAGGGCAGGGCTGGTATGCACGGATTGCGTTGAGCGTGGTTTTCACAGCATCACCATCATGCCAAAAATCGCCACAATCGCCACCACGAAGCACACGACCGCGAGCAGCGCGTCGAGGGCGGATTCGTCGGTGTTTCGCATCTTCCTCTCCCGTCGGCCCCATGCCGACCATGTGTGCACCTTATCCGCTGTCAGCTTACATGTCAAGCATTGTCAGCGGATTTTTTTTGTGCTAGCGTCAGGGACATGGCAGACCCAATCAAAATGCTCAAGGCCCGCATGACCGGCCGCTCGCTGCGGTCGGTGGCACGGGAAATACCCTGCTCCGCGGCGTATCTGTCGGACATCATGCTCGGCAAGCGCAACCCCGGGCCTCGCGTGCTCGACTACCTCGGGCTCGATAGAGCGGTAGACAAATCAGTCAAGTACCGGTACAGGAGACGCGGATAATGGGTGCCGATAGCAAGATCGAATGGACCGACCACACGTTCAACCCATGGGTGGGGTGCACGAAGATCAGCCCAGGGTGCGATCACTGCTATGCCGAGGGGTGGGCGACGCGTTCCGGGCTCGTCAAGTGGGGCGGAGATCGGCGGCGAACGTCGGCGACGTACTGGCGTCAGCCGCTGAAGTGGAATGCAGGCGCGAGGAAAAACGGACGACAGATGCGCGTTTTCTGTGCTTCCCTGGCGGACGTGTTCGACAATGATGTGCCGGCGGAGTGGCGCACTGATCTATTTCACATGATTCACGCGACACCCGCGCTTGATTGGCTGCTGTTGACAAAGCGAATTGGCAACGTGTTTCCCAGCCTCACTATTTTAGACGAGTCACTCCCGGAGAACGTATGGCTCGGGATCACCGTGGTAAACCAAGAGGAAGCGGAGCGCGACATCCCGAAGCTATTGAGAGTGCCGGCGGTGATTCGATTCCTCTCGTGCGAGCCGCTGCTCGGACCAATCAATCTACCGAAGCCGTTGTTGCAGCTTCTGGACTGGGTAATCGTGGGCGGCGAGAGCGGCTCAGGCGCTCGGCCATTCGTGCTCGGGTGGGGGAAAGACATCGTGCGCCAATGCCGGGCTGCCGACGTCCCGGTGTTCGTTAAACAGGTGGGCGCCCATCCGGTGAACCGAGAGGGCGAGCGGTGCCCGCACATTCGCGACCGCAAGGGGAAGGTGATGGAGGAATGGCCGGAGGTGCTGCGTGTTCGAGAATTCCCAACAATTTAGGAGCTACGTATGACCCTCCCGCACCATCGCCACCTCACGCCCGCCGGATGGGCACTCATCGGCTGCATCGCGTTCTGGGTCGCGGTGGCGCTGCTGTTGGTAAGGTGCGCGTGATGGCAGCCCAGAAATATAACTTCCCGCGCGAGGTAGGCGAGACGGTAGTTATCTCGGCAGACTCGCGCCAAGCGCTGCGCAAGCTGGCGCACGCGGCATACCAGACAGCGTATCGGCGCGGGCAGGTCATGCGGTGTAAGACGGTGCTGGAGGAAATGGGGGTGAGAGTGACGAGGGTGGTTTGAATAGAGTTGAGCACATCGGGGACGCGACGCTGTATCTCGGGGATTGCCGCGAGATTTTGCCTGCGCTGCCGAAGGTCGATGCGGTGGTGACTGATCCGCCGTATGGAATAAATCACAAAACATCTCACGGAGCATCTTGGCAGAACACTGTTATTGCGGGAGATAACGATACATTTTTGCGCGATGAAGTATTGCGGCCATTTCAGGAGGTCGCGAGCTTCGGGACGTGGAAAACTCCTCCTATCGCTGATACTCGCGGATGCTTGGTTTTCGACAAGGGGGCCGCATTTGGCATGGGTGATCTAACGTTCCCGTGGAAGCCAAGTTTCGAGCTTATTTATATTCGCGGCGATAACTGGCGAGGGAAACGTGACGAGGGTGTTCTGCGAGGTCACGTACAGGTTAGTTGGGAGACTCAGTTTAAGGGACTAGGTATGCGAGAATCGCGTTCTCATCCACACCAAAAACCGGTGTCTTTGCTTTGCGCTCTAATTGATAAGCATCCTGGAAATACGATCCTCGACCCCTTCATGGGTTCCGGCACTACCGGCGTCGCCTGCGCGAACCTCGGCCGCAAGTTCATCGGCATCGAGATTGAGCCCAAATACTTCGACATCGCTTGCGAGCGCATCGCCGCCGCTTATGCGCAGGGACGGCTTTTCGCGTGATCCAACTCCGCCCCTACCAGTCCGCCGGCATCGCGGCCATACGCGAGGCATTCGGCCCGCTGCGCAAGCGGGCGCCGCTGTATGTGCTTAGCACGGGAGGTGGTAAGACTGTTTTGTTCACCCACATCGCCCACGGCGCCGCTGCCAAGGGCAACCGCGTCTACATCCTCTCACACCGACAGGAGCTCATCGACCAGATATCCGCCGCGCTCGACCTCACCGGCACGCCGCACGGCTTCATCGCTGCGGGCTACCCGACGCTCGACGCGCCGGTCCAGATCGCGAGTGTGCAGACGCTCGTGCGCCGGCTCGACCGCACACCGCAGCCTGACCTCATCGTGATAGACGAAGCACACCACGCCCGGGCCGAGACGTTCGAGCGCGTCATCCGCGAGTGGCCGAAGGCAAAGCTCCTCGGCGTGACCGCGACGCCGATCCGGCTGTCAGGCGAAGGATTAGGAACCATCTTCGATCACCTCATCGTCGGGCCGAGTATGCGCGAGCTGATCGATGGCGGCTACCTCGCGCCGTACCGCATGTTCCGCCCCCCGACAGCGGATGCCTCAGACCTACCTCGACGTGGAGGCGAGTTTGTGACGGCGGCTGCGGAAGCGCTGATGAATAAGCCGGCCATCACGGGCTCCGCGCTCGCGCATTACCGCCAGCACGCCGACGGCCGGCCGGCGCTGGTATTCTGCGTGTCGATTCAGCACGCGAAGTCAGTCGCGGACCAGTTTCGCGAGGCCGGATATTCGGCGTTTTCCATCGACGGCACGATGGAGCGGACGGTGCGGCGCGGAGTGGTCGAGGACTTCAGGGCGGGGCGCATTCGGGTCATTACCTCAGTCGCCCTCCTGGAGGAGGGCTTCGACGTCCCCGGCGCGCACGTTGGCATCTTCCTGCGCCCGACGCAATCGCTCGGGTTGTACCTCCAGCAGATCGGGCGAATCCTGCGGCCGGCTCCCGGGAAGACGTGCCTAGCTCGGGGCACCCGCATATTGACGCTTCGTGGTTGGGTCCGAATAGAGGATGTTTCCCCCCGTGATCTAGTGTATGATGGAGACAACTGGGTAGCGCACAAAGGCACAATTTGCAATGGGAACAAAACAGTCATCTCATACGACGGCCTTTGGGCCACGCCGGACCATCTTGTCTGGACGAGCGAAGGTTGGCGCCCCTTTGGGGAGTGTGCCAAAAAACAAATCCCCCTCTTTAAGGCCAGACTTGGTCGGGCTGAAGTTCGGAAGTGTTTCTATTATTTCACCCGAATTAACTTGGAAGGGGAAACGGTGGCGTCGCCGGATTTATGTGCTTTGTCGCTGCGATGGCTGCGGCAGGCAGGCTCGTATCTGTTACGACAATTTAAAATACGGGCATACAAAAGGATGTCGACGCTGCAATCAGCCGGTGAGATTTCCGATGTGGCTTTACTCGAGGTGCCAAGCGGCCAAGAGCCGTTGCACGAATCCGAAGCATCGACACTTCAAAAACTATGGCGGTCGTGGGATCGCTTTCGAATTTTCTTCCGCATCTGCGGCAGCCCTTTGGATCGTCGAGAATCTCGGATTGCCAAAAAATCGTCGATACGAATTGGACAGGATCGACAACGACGATGGATACCGCCCTGGAAATCTGCGCTGGTCGACAAGAACCCAAAATCAGGCTCATACCACGAGGACGTTTTATTCACAGCGTTTTCACGAGTTTCGACAAAACTATCCTCACGTGAAATACGCAGACAAAACACTGCGAAGGTTAATTGCGAAAATGACACCGGCGGAGATCGAACAGCGATTTCTCCGGCCATCTCACAAGCCGAAAGGGAGGTATGGGACATACTCGAAGCCGGACCCCTTCATCGTTTCGTTGCCGAAGGGGTAATTGTCCACAATTGCGCGCTGCTGCTCGACCATGTCGGCAACTGTTATCGCCACGGGCTGCCGCATGCGCCGCAAGACTGGTCGCTGTCTGGGGACGATCCAGCGGCGAAGCGCAAGCGCGCCGCAAGTGTGCGCATCTGCGCTCACTGCTTCTGCGCGCTGCCCTCTCAGGCCAAGGCGTGCTCGGAGTGCGGCTACGAGTTCCCCGCCAAGCCCCGCGAGATCGAGCAGCGCGACGGCGAGCTCGCGGAGGTGACGCCGGAGATGCTGGCGAGACGAGCTGAGCGCCGCGAGCAGGGGCGGGCGCAGAGCTTGGAGGCGCTGAGGGAGATTGCGAGGCGGAAGGGATATTCCCCGCGGTGGGCCGAGCACGTCTACCACGGCCGGCTGGCGAAACAGAGGCGGCAGGCGTGAGCGAGCGCGACACCCAGACCTCGATCCTCCTGGAACTCTCCCGCGGCCCGACGCGCCTGCTGCGCATCAACGCCGGGGTGGCGTGGCAGGGGACGGTCATCGAGCACACTCAGCACCGGCTCGTGCTGGCGCGACCCTACGCGATCCGGCTCGCCGCGCCTGGCGTGTCGGACTTGCTCGGCTGGACCGAGGGGGGCCGCTTCGTTGCCATCGAGGTGAAGGCACCGCGCGGCCGACTCACCGACGAGCAGGCAGCGTTCCTGGACCTCGTGCGCCGCAGCGGGGGCCTCGCGGGAGTGGCGCGGTCGGTGGGGGAGGCTAAAGCTATTCTGGACGGCTATGTGGCTACCACCTAAGTCTGTCGGGCAATTCTTGGATGAGCGCCATTATCTCGGTGCCAGCGGGCGCGGTACTGCGTGGTCGGACGAGTTTGGCGTGATGCTGTTCGCAAAGCCTACCGCGCGGCGGCTGCCGCAAGACGGAACTTGGCTAGAGCTGATTCGATGGTGTCTCGTTGGCGTGCGGAACGGAGGGTCGATGCAATGGAGAAAGGTACGCAAGGAACTACTGGCGCAATTTCCAGAGCTTACTACTGTCGTGAGTTATTCCGATCCATCGCAAGGCCATACCGGCGCGCTCTACAAAGCCTGCAATTGGCAGTGGCGTCCAACGTGGCATCGGCTGAAGCCGCCGCCTACTGGCAACGGCTCATGGAAGGACGGAGTGATTCAGAGCGTCAAGGACCGATGGGTATTTGAACTGAGGCCAGACACGAGGCGCGCAGAAATTCTGCGCGTTAAATCATGACCGACCCCCTCCGCCTCAACCCAACCGCCCGCCGCGAGCGGCTGAACCTGCTCGCCGCGGAGTTCAAACTCACCAACACGCAGATCGGCCGGATCGTTGGCCGCACGTCTGCGATGGTATGGGCGTGGCGCAACGGTACGCGACAGGTGCCCGAGCCGAGCCTGCGGCTGCTCGAACTGGAGTTGGGCACGAGAGGGCCGAGGGGGATTGCCGCCGCGGAGCCGTGAGCGTACGCTAATCCCGTCGGCTCACCGCGGCTAGCTCCCGCGGGACATACAGCGATTGCCCTGCGCGCCGACGTTCTCTCCGGCAATCGTCAGGCAGGCAATCATGCGCACATCAAAAAACCGTCGCCCGCGTCCGCGCAAGCCGGAGCGGCACACCCATCGGTACGAGTTCAAGCTGCACGTCGCGCGGCGCCTAGGGCTGCCCGCCTCGGCCACATACATCGAGCTGGCCGCGGCCCTGGATCGGCGCCTGGGGATCGAGCCATGAGGCTCTGGACGACGGACGGCCGCGCTGAGGCCGACTCTAGACCTGGGCCGCTCTCCCGGGCTGCGCTGCGCTCAAGCCGCTGTCCGCGGTGGCTCGCCAATCTCCTGCTCAGGTGGCGGCTGTGAGCCTCGCGCTGACGCCAGCCGCTCTTGAAGCGGTCGAGGCCCTCGCACGGCGGTTCCCGATCTTCCCCTGCCGGGCGGTCGAGGAAACGGTCACCATCAACGGCCGGCCGCGCACGCTCAAACCCAAGACGCCGCTGATCGCGCGGGGGTTCCACGCCGCCAGCCAGGATCCCGAGCAGATTAGAAGCTGGTGGCGCCGCTGGCCAGATGCGCTCGTCGGGGTGCCCACGGGCAGCCCCACTGCGCTCGTGGTCGTCGACTACGACAGCCCCAAGGCGGACACCGCGGGGCGGGCATGGCTCGAGGCGCACGCCGATGCGCTCATGAGCACCCGCAGCCACACGACGCTCTCGGGAGGGCGGCACTACCTGTTCCGCGCCAATGGCACGAAATACCGCAGCGGAGCCTGCGTCGACCTCGCCGGCAGTCGCCGCGGCGGCGTCGACATCCGCGCTGAAGGCGGCTACATCATCTGGTGGCCGCTGCATGGAGGCTCAGCCGCGGGGGAGCTTGCGGACCTGCCGCTCGGGCTGCTCGAGGAGCGAGCCATCGTGCCGCGCGAGGCGCCTCCGCTGCCGGCGAACTCGCCCGCCCGCTGGCGGCGCGATGAGAGGATCCTGCGTGACGTGCTGGCCTATCTCGACCCGGCCGACTATGACGGCTGGATCCAGGCCGGGATGGCCATTCACCTCGCCTCGAGCGGGTCGGATGCCGGCTTCGCCCTCTGGCACGCATGGTCGGCCGGTGAACTCACTACGTCAGCGCCGACAAACTATGCCGGGGTCGACGACTGCAGATATCGCTGGGCGAGTTTCACCCCCTCCGGCGCAGGGGGCGCCGTGGTCGGCCTCGGCTCGCTCATCGTCGCGGCTAAGGCCAAGGGCTACGTTCCACGTGAAACGGCCCCTGCCGGTCCGCCGCCGGACGACTCACCGCCGGTGGATGCCTACGCCGATGACCCCGAGGCAGCCGGCAGGCCGGCTGTAGCCGCGCTGGATGACTTCTACGCCTATCTGCCGGCCCACCAGTATATCTACATCCCAACCCGCGAACTCTGGCCAGCGGCCAGCGTAAACGCTTCCGTGCAGGTCGACGCAGGCAAGCCGAGCCAGATGCTCGATCTCAGCCGGCCAGTCCACCAAATGACCTGGGCGCCCGCCGAAGGTATGCTCATCGAGGGGCGGCTCGTCTCCGACGGCGGCTGGATTCAGCGGCCCGAGGCGCGCGTGTTCAACCTGTACCGACCCCCGCAGCCCGTCAGCGGCGACGCCCGATTAGTCACCCCGTGGCTCGATCATATCGCCAAGGTCTACCCCGAGCATGCCGCACACCTGATTTCATGGCTCGCGCACCGCGTACAGCACCCCGGAGAGAAGGTCAATCACGCCATCGTGCTGGGCGGAAGCCAAGGCATCGGCAAAGACTCGCTGCTCGAGCCGGTCAAGTACGCCGTCGGCCATTGGAATTTCTCGGAGGTCACCCCCACCCAGCTCTTGGGGAGGTTCAACGGATTTTTGAAGTGCGTGATCCTACGCATGAGCGAGGCTCGTGACTTGGGCGATATCGACCGCTACGGGCTCTACGAGCATTTGAAGCCACTCACCGCGGCGCCTCCGGACGTGCTCCGGGTCGACGAGAAGAACCTGCGCGAGTATTCGGTATTCAACGTCTGCGGCGTCATCATCACCACGAACCACATCGACGGCATTTACTTGCCGCCGGACGATCGGCGCCACTACGTCGCGTGGTCCGAACTCACCAAGGAGGAATTTACCGCCGACTACTGGCGCGACCTCTATCGTTGGTATCGGGATGGGGGCATCGGCCACGTCGTCGAATTCCTGCGCACCGCCGACCTGTCCGGTTTCGATCCCAAAGCGCCCCCGCCACAGACCGACGCATGGCACCGCATGGTCGATGCAGGCCGTGCGCCCGAGGATGGCGAAATCGCTGATGTGATCGACGCGCTCAATTCTCCCGGCGCGATCACCGTCGAGGATGTTCAGCTCTACGCTTCGGACGATTTTAGAGCGTGGCTCAAGGATCGGCGTAACTCGAGGCAGATCCCACACCGGCTCGAGGCGGTCGGCTATGTGCCGGTACGCAACGAGTACCAGGCGGACGGCAGGTGGAAAGTGTGTGGCAAAAATGTCGTCGTGTACGCCAAGCGCCAGCTCACGCTCAGGGACCGCATAGCTCACGCTAGAGCGCTTTGCGAGGCTCGCCGTCCGTCTAGTCCCTGAAGTCCGTGATCCGCTATCTCTATCCACAGACTCCCTAAAAGTGAAGAATTCCTTAAAAATCATGAATCACGGCCGATCACGCGCGCGAGGGCATTAAGTGTGCGCGTAATGCGGGTGGAAGATCACGGACTTCATGGACGTCTCGGACCGAGCGCCAGGACCGAATCTCGAGCGCAACCCGTGGCGAAATTGGTACAAATGGACGTGCCGCAACATGGCGTATGGCTCCTGCCATCCATTCTCTTGCGCGCCCCCATCCCTTCGGCGTACTCTCGCGGCCATGCAAACGGGACGCCCGAGCATCCGCACAGACGCGATCGTCGACGAGATATGCGAACGACTGTCGAACGGCACCCCTTTGGCCGTCATCTGCCGCGAACCAGGCATGCCGTCTGTCACGACGTTCGGAGATTGGCGGAGGGGGGATCCCGCGCTTTCCGATAGGGTCGCGCGCGCGAGGGAAATTGGAGAGGATGCGCTCGCTGCGGGTTGCCTCGAGATCGCGGATGACGGGACCAATGATTGGGTCGAGCAATTCGGCGACGATGAGGCGAAAACACGGTATCGCCTGAACGGCGAGCATGTACAGCGCTCGAAGCTTCGCGTCGAGACGCGTCTGAAGCTGCTCGCGTGCTGGAACCCGAAGAAGTACGGAGACCGCAAGGCCGTCGAGCTCTCCGGCCCCGAAGGCGCACCGCTCGCGTCTGTGAACCTGACCACGACAGACCCGGTTGAGGCGAGCCGGGTGTATCAGGCGCTGGTCGCGGCGAAATAACATGGCCGATGGTGGCGGTCGCGCGCCCAAATCTGACCGCCCAGAAGCCGACCGGCCTGAAGCGCGCTTCGACTGGAAGAACCCCAACTACAACGAAATCTTTCAGGCTCGCCTCGAGCGCCTGAAGTGGCTGCGCGAAAATCCGCGATCGCTCACCGGCATCAAAGCGTACTACCGCGATCACCCGGCCGATTTCATCAACGACTGGGGATGCACGGTAGATCCGCGCAACGTCGCGGTCGGCAAGCCGTCGTTCCTGCCGTTCGTGCTGATGCCGAAGCAGCGCGAGATGCTGGAATGGATCCTCGCGCACTGGCGCGCCGGCAAGCCCGGCATGATCGAAAAGAGCCGCGATGCCGGCTGCTCCTGGCTCGCGATGGCACTGGCGTGTACGCTGTGCCTGTTTCACGACGGCATGATGATCGGCGTCGGCTCTGCCAAGGAGGACAAGCTTGACCGCACGGGTGATCCTGACACGCTGTTCTACAAGGCGCGCACGTTCGTGAACTCGCTGCCGGAGGAATTTAGGCCCGGGTGGAATCCAGACAAAGACGCACCCTACATGCGCATCCTTTTCCACGCGACGGGTTCCAGCATCACTGGCGAGGCTGGCGATGACATCGGCCGCGGCGGCCGCAAGGCCATTTTCTTCGTCGATGAGGCCGCGCACATCGAGCGGCCGCTCCTCGTCGATGGATCGCTTATCGCCACCACCGACTGCCGTATCGACATCTCGAGCGTCAGCATCGAAGGCATGGCGAACCGTTTTGCGCAGCGGCGCCACAGCGGTCAGGTGGATGTGTTCACGTTTCACTGGCGGGACGATCTGCGCAAGGACGAGGCGTGGGCCGAGGCCAAGCGCGCGAATACGGATCCTGCGATCTGGAACTCGGAATACGAACTCAACTACACCGCCGCAGCCGAAGGCGTCATCATCCCGCAGACCTGGGTACAGGCTGCCATCGGCGCGCATGAGAAGCTCGGCATCCAGCCCTCCGGCGTCAAGCGTGGCGCACTCGACGTCGCCGACCAAGGCCGCGACGTCAACGCATTCGCTGCTCGGCACGGCATCCTGCTCACGCACTGCTCGAGCTGGAGCGGCGAGGGTTCCGACCTCTTCGCCACCACGGAGCGCGCGTTCATGCTCTGCGACGAGCAGAAGCTCGAGGGCTTCGACTACGACGCCGACGGCATGGGCGCCGGCATCCGCGGCGACTCGACGCGCATCCTCGAGCGGCGCCGCGCGAACCGGCAGCTACCGATCGAGGTCAGCGAGTTTCGCGGCAGCGCTGGCGTATTCGATCCCGAGCGCACGGTGCCGAACACCGACCGCAAGAATATCGATATGTTCCAGAACTTCAAGGCGCAGTCATGGTGGGCGCTGCGGCAGCGGTTCCAGGAGACTTACCGCGCGGTGAGCGGCCAGGAGTACGACCGCGATGCGATCATCAGCCTAGCGTCCGACTTGCCGGTGCTCTCAAAGCTCGCCATCGAGCTGTCGCAGCCGCAGTGGAAACTCTCTCTGACCGGCAAGCTGCAGGTCGATAAGGTCCCCGATGGCGCTGCATCGCCAAACCTGGCCGATGCTGTCATGATGCTGTTCGCGCCGCGCTGGGGCGGATTTGAGATTTCCGATGAGATTCTGAACTACCACTGGACCATCCCGGGATATCCGCAGGGGTAACGCCGCCATGCCACTCGAAAAGGGCCGCTCCAAAGCCGTCATGTCACACAACATCGCGGAGATGGTGAACGCCGGTCACCCGCTGAACCAAGCCGTCGCCGCCGCATACCGCGAGAAGCGCATCAGCGACAGCGTGATCCCGAGCTACGCCAAGCCGGCCAAGCAGGTCGGAAGCTCGCGCGATGCCGCCCGCACCTCGTCGCGGGACGCCCTGCGCCGCGCGATTTCAGCCGGCGAGCGAGAACTCGAGGCGCAGCGCCAGGCGAAGGCGCTGCTCGAAGATCGTCGGTACGTCAGGGGAGCAGGCCGTGCCAAAATCCGCACGCGCCGCGGGTAAGCGAAAGCCGGCGGCCATCGAGGCGCCGTCGGTATTGCCGCCTGGGCCGTCGATCCTCGAGATCCTGCAAGCGTTCGACGAGAAGCCGAAGGCTGATCCGTTTCGGCACGAGCTGAAGCTGCCGACGTATCCCAAGGGTGTCATCGGCCCGAAGCCTGCAGACGTCGGCTCCATCATGGCGATGGACGACGCCAATGCGATGCCGTATGCCAACTATCTCACCGGCCAGACAGTATTCGGGCAGCTCAACTTCGGGCTCTACTTTCCCGGCTACCCATACCTCGCCGAACTCGCGCAGCGCTCAGAGTACCGCCAGCCGGTCGAGACCACTGCGAAGGAGATGACGCGGCGATGGATTGAATTCAAGACCAAAGGGGGCGGCGACAAGAAGGACCGAATTTCAGAACTTGAGGATGAGTTCTCCAAGTACGACATCCAGGGTCTATTCCGCAAAGTCACCGAGCATGACGGGTTCTACGGACTCGGCTTTATCTACATCCGCATGAAGCGCAATGCGAACCGATCGGAGCCGCTGTTCATCAAACCCGAGACGATCACCAAGGGCTCACTGTCAGGATTCACCACGGTCGAGCCCATCTGGTCGGCGCCTATCGTGTGGAACTCGACGGACCCAGGGCTGCCGAGCTTCTACAACCCCGAACGCTGGTTCATCCTCGGGATGGACACGCATTCGAGCCGGCTGCTCACGTTCATCTCGCGGCCGGTGCCTGACATCATCAAGCCGGCCTATAACTTCGGCGGGATCTCGCTGACGCAGCTACTCGACCCGTACGTCCAGCGGTGGCTAAAGACAGTCGAGGCGGTGAACCGGCTGATCAACAATTTCTCGATCATTACCTTGCAGACCGACATGAGCGCGGTACTCTCCGGCGGCAACGCCGAGAAGTACGGCTCGCTGCTGAAGCGTATTCAGCTCTTCACGCAAAACCGAGACAACCAGGGCGTGTTCCTGACCGACAAGGACCGCGAGCTGCTGGATCAGATCGCGGTGCCACTCTCGGGGCTGTCCGAGCTGCAGGCACAGGCGCAGGAGCACATGGCAGCGCCGACTCACCTGCCGCTCGTCGTGCTCACCGGCATCACGCCGGCGGGGCTCAACGCTTCGAGCAACGATGAGATCCAGGTTTTCTACGACTGGATTCACTCGATGCAGGAGCAGTTGTACCGGCCGAATCTCACCAAGGTCATGCACATCCTCATGCTCAACAAATGGGGAGAGATCGATCCGGACATTACCTTTGACTTCAAGCCGCTGCAGGAACTCACGGGCGAGTCGGCAGCGCGCGTCCGCCAAGCGAATGCGGAAGCCGAGGCGACGTATGTCGAACTCGGAGCGGTGGACGCCACGGAGGTGCGCGAGAAGCTGGCGCACGACCGCGACAGCGGATGGTCGAACCTCGACGTCAACAAAGTCATCGAAGCGCCGACGCCACAGGAAGAACTTGAAGATCAGGAGGCCGCCGAAGCGTCGAGCAGGCATCCGTGAATCAGACACCATCCAAGCCCGTCGCCATTCGGGCCGTCCAGCCGAGCGCTGCGCTCGAGGCGTGGTATCGAGCCAAGCTCCGCGAGATGATTGAGACGATGGCGGCATCCATGCTGACGCACATCCGCGCCGCGTGGCGCCAGAACGAGCCGGACATAGGCTTCGCGCGTGATGACAGCCCCATCGTCAGCCTGCGCCGAGCGATGCAGAAATGGGGCAGGAAGCAGATAGACCGATTCGATGCGATGGCGCTCGAGATCGCCAAGGCGTTCGCCGAGAAGTCGCGCCGAGATTTCGACTCGAGGTTTCAGCGGATCCTGAAAAAAGCCGGCTGGACCGTGAAATTCAAGCCCACCGCCGCGAGCGTGGATGCGTACCGAGCGGTACTCGCCGAGAACGTCAACCTCATCAAGTCGATACCGCAGCAATACCTGAAGGACGTCGAGACTCAGGTCTGGCAGTCGGTCATGAAGGGTGGCAAGCTCTCCGACCTGACGCAGAGCATCCATCAGAAATACGGCGTCGCGTGGCGCCGCGCTGCGTTCATCGCGCGGGATCAGAACAACAAGGCCAAGGCCGTCATGGAGAACGTGCGCCGGCAGGAACTCGGCATCACGGAGGCGATCTGGCTGCACTCGCACGCCGGCAAGGAGCCGCGCCCGACGCATGTCGCGATGCACGGCAAGCGGTTCGCGCTCAAGGACGGCATGTACGACAGCGACGTCGGCGAGTATGTATGGCCCGGCACGCTGCCGAATTGCCGTTGTGTCAGCAAGTCGATACTTCCGGGGATTTGAGATACTCGCGGGGATGTGAGCGCTCGACCATGATCACGCAAAAAACTCGAATCCGGTTCGACCGCATCCAAAAGCTACGCGGTCAAGGGTTGAAATATCAATGCATCGGAGAGCGGCTCGGCATCAGTGTCGAGGCGGCACGCTGGACGGCTTGGAAAGGCCGGCGCGTGCTGGCGATGGATGAGCGACGCGACGAGGGCAACGACAGCAGCGAGCCCGCACCGGGAGCCTGTTTGACGCGCTAACGCTAACGGTCCTAGTCTCGCGCCATCGTGAAACAGGACCAGCCTCCTTGCGATATCCCGCCTCTTGCGCAAGACCGATCGCTCCGCAGCGTGGACGCGGACGGTCACATGCGCGTCGAGGAATGCAGGATCTCCAAGGCGAACATCTGCCCATACCGCGGCGACGAGATTCCCAATTGGAAGGAACTCGGTCTTGATGCGACCCGAATCTACCGGCTGCTCCGTGACCCCAGCGAGTTGCAGAAAGCAGCCTCGACGTTCGATGGCAAGCCGCTGCTCATCCGCCATGCCGGCGTGCATGCGCAGACCCCGAAGCAAGACCTATGGGTCGGCAACATCGGCAAGTGCAGCTTTGAGCCGCCGTACCTCGTCGCCCGCCCGGTCATGGTGCTCACGCAAGAGGCCATCGACCTCATCGAGAGCGGCGAGAAACGCGAGCTGTCATCGGCCTATCGGTATCGCGCCGTCATGGAGCCGGGCAGATATGGCGGGGAGCCATACGACGGCCGCATGGTCGATATCGAAGGCAATCACGTTGCCATTGTCACTGAGGGCCGAGCCGGCTCTGACGTGTATGTCGCAGACGAGAAACCAGTGGAGCTTAGGGCTATGACTCACAAGATTGTCGATGCGGTTTCCAAGCTGTTGCGTCCGAATGCAACGGACGTGGATGTCCGGCTGGCGTTCGATGCGGCGCTCGGCGAGACCCCGGCAAAGTCCGTGATCTCTCTCGACGAACGCGAGAAGAGGGAGGCCGAAGACAAGGCGCGCGACGCCAAGCGCAAGCGCGGCTCCGATGAGGACCTCACCGAGGCCGAGCGCGAGGAAGCGTACGACTGCGCCGCCGACGAGAAAGAGGACGAGCACGATGAAGAAGAGCGCGCGGCGGATGAGGCCGAGAAAAAGGACGACGAAGGCAAATCCGACGTCGAAGCCGCTCAGCGAAAAGAATCCCGCGACGCTCGTCACAAGGCCCGCGATGCCCGAAAGAAAGCCCGCGACAAGCGCGCCGCCGACCGCAAGCGCGCCGCCGACCGCAAGCGTGCCAGCGATGCCGCCGGCAAGAACGTCTCGCAGAACATGGACGGAAAGCGCAGCGCGAAGGACGCTCTGCCGGATCGCGAGGATCATCGAGAAGATTTTCGCTCGGGTGACTCCGTGACCAAAGACGAAATGTCATCGGCCATCAAGGCTGCCATCGAGCAGACCAAGCGCTCCGAGCGTGCGGCGGCCCGGGCCCGCGAGGCCGTTCGCCCTGTGGTCGGCGCGATCGATCTCGCAATGGACTCCGCCGAGTCTATCTACAAGTTCGCGCTCGAGAGCCAGGGCGTGGACTTGAACGGCGTGCACCCTTCGGCGTACGCCGCGCTCTTCGGTGCGGTGCGCTCGACCTCAGCGCCTGCGCCGCGCCTCGCCATGGACTCCGCCGGTCATCCGGTGGACCGCAAGACTCTGCTCGGGCTGAACTGAGCGGCTAACGCAAACCAATTGGGATCACTACCATGCCAGGCATTTCACCGAACGGTTTCCCGAGCTTCGTCAACGCCTATCCCGCGCCGGCGGCGCCCGGGGATTTCGCAGGCGCGAACATCCGCGCATCGGTCATCATCGGGCCGAATGCGTTTGTGGCATCGCCCGGCGGCGTGCTCGTCGGTCAGTTCGCCTGGGGCAATCCGACGAGCGGGCTCGCCACGAGCTATTACCAGCCGGGCTCGTTCCTCGGGTTCGTGCACCGCGATCAGCAGGCGCTGATCACGAACTTCCTCGGCGCCTCTGGCGTCGGCATCGTCGGCGGCGACATGGTCACGCTGCAGGCCGCGGGGGACTTCTGGGGCTTCTTCACCGCAGGCGGCACGGTCGGCGAGAACGTTTACGCCAACCCGGTCGGCGGCGCGCTCTCGACCGCGACGGGCGGCTCGGTGACCGCGAGCAATACTTCGGTCACGATCTCGGGCGGAAACACCTTGACGCTGGTCGGCACCACGACCGGCACGGTGGCGATCGGCCAGGTCGTCGTGATGGCGGGACTGCCGAACGGCACCTACATCACCGCCGGCAGCGGGACTGCATGGACGATCGCGAACTACGACGGGACGATTATCCCGAACATCTCGACTACGGCCGCGACGTTCTACGGTGTCCAAGCCACCCCCTGGACGCTCGCGCAGCCGGTCACGGCGGACGCGAGCTTCACGGCGTCTCTCGCGACGCCTGCGAGCGGTACGGCTTACGGGGTGCTCACCGTCACGGCCATCGCATCCGGCGAGCTCGCGCCCGGCATGTGGATTTCCGCCACGGGGCTGCCGGCGACCGCGAACGTGCAGATCCTCATGCAGACGAGCGGCACGACCGGCGGCGATGGAACGTACCTCACGAACAACACCTCGTACACGATTGCCTCGACCGCATCGTTCGATGCGACCCAGGGCAAAGTCGGCAAGATCAGCAACTGGATCGGAGTCTGAGACATGAGAGCATCACGCGGTCCCGTCGAGAACCTCCGGTCGAAGTCGGCTGCGGCCATCGACAAGGCGCTGCGGTCCGGTCAGGCGGCCGCCGTTCTGCAGAGCCTGCGCGACACAGAGAGCGCGAGCCGGCGAAGCGATGGCTACGGAATCGCATTCGACGAGTCGCACTGCGCGCCGCAGCTCATGGCTATGGACGCAGTGCAGTCGGTCATGGCGACCGTGCCCTCGTCGTCCATCCCGTACTTCCTCGCGAACTGGTTCGACCCGAAGCTGATCTCAACGCTGGTCTCGCCGATGATGGCAGCGATCATCGTCGGCGAAGCGCAGAAAGGCGACTGGCTCACTGAGACGGCACAGTTCGCCACGATCGAAGCGGTTGGCGAGGTGTCGAGCTACGGTGACTACGCGTTGTCTGGCGCCTCGAACGTCAATGCGAACTTCCCGAGCCGGCAGAACTACCTGTTCCAGGCGTTCCTGCAGTACGGCATGCGGGAAGTCGGGCGCATGGGTCTAGCCAAGATCGACTGGGCCGCCAAGCAGATGGAATCGAACGCCCTCATTCTCATGAAGGCGATGAACCTGCAGTATTTCTTCGGGCAGTCTGGACTCGTGAACTATGGACTGCTCAACGATCCCTCGCTGCCGCCGGCGCTCACTGCGACGTACCCATGGCTGACCAGCGCCTCGAGCACGGCGAACACGATCTATCAGGATGTGGTGCGGCTGTTTATCCAGCTTCAGGCGCAATCTGACGGCGTCATTGCGATGGACTCGCCGATGGTGATGGCGCTGTCGCCGCAGGTCTCGCCGGTGCTCACCGAGGTCACGCAGTACAACACCAACTCGGTGAAGGTGCTGCTCGAGGAGAACTTCCCGAACCTGCGCATCGAGACGGCGGTCGAGTACGGCCCACCGATCAACCAGACCGGCAACCTCGTGCAGCTCATCTGCGAGGAGATCGACGGCCAGCGCACCGCGGAGTGCGCATTCTCGACCAAGATGATGGCGCACAACATGATCGTGGCCGAGTCGAGCTGGCGCCAGAAGCGAGTGAGCGGGGGCTATGGTTGCCTGGTGTACCGACCCTACGCCATCGCCTCGATGATGGTCTGATGATGCCGTGCTGCCGCGCGCTGGAAGATTCGCATGGCCGCTCGACATCGGGTATGTCAGGCCACCGTTCGCGAGCTTCCCGGCCGGCGCCGGCGGTCTCGTAGCAGGACCTAACGGGGTCGTATTCGGCCAGTTCGGCTGGGTGTACGACGACGGGACGGTGTCGAACACCTACGCGGCAGGCACGATCCTGGTGTTCGTGCTGCCGCCGTATGATGCCTGGAACTGGCAGCGCGTGTATCCGCTGCCGCCATCGTGGACGAACATCAACGAGTCAGGCTATCCCGAGAATCCGCTCACGAACACCACGAACCGCTCGCAGCTCGTCCTGCGCGCAGGCCAGCAGGTCGTGGCCGCGCCGATCGGTGACTACGTGACGACGTTCCAGTACGGCGTGATGGCCGGCGTTCAGGTGTACGCCGACCCCGCGACCGGCAACGCTGTCGATGCGAGTTTCACCGGAGGCATCCCAACGCAGTGGACCACAATGCGAGCAGGCTCCGGCGGCGCGCCGGTCAGAATCTCAACGTCAGTTCAACCGATAGGGTGATTCAATGTCAGACATCCGCAACAGCACGGCAACGGTAGCGATCGGCTGTAAGCTGCCGAATGGCCTCGTGATGGAGATCCCGGAGCCCGCGCCCGGGCGCCAGCATCTGCCCGGACCCATCGGCCTGCGGTACACGCTGAATGGGGCGAACTCCAAGATGATCCGCACGCCGTTCGGTCCGGTGGCGCAAGGCAGCTTCCGCTATGGCATCACGCACGTCCCGAAGGACTTCGCGGACAAGTGGTTCGAGCGGTACAAGGACATGCAGTTCGTCAAGCGCGGGCAGGTGTTCGTGGTGCAGGACGATCAGCGCGCAGCATCGGTTGCCAAGGAGCGCGAGAACGATAGCCAGACGCGCACCGGACTCGAGCCGCTCGAGGAGAAGGACGCGAGGCTGCCGAAGGGCGTGGCGCGAAAGAAGGACGAGGCCGCAGCGGCGTAAACCATGATCGGCCCCGTCACACCGCCTACCGTCACTCCGGGCACTGTCATATTCAGTGCCACGGAGTTCACGGGCATGTTCCCTCAGTTCTCGACGATTTCGGCCACGGCTCTGCAAGGGAATTTCAATCTTGCGACGCAGCTCCTCGATAACACCGGCGCCTCGATCGTGCAGGACGCCCCGACGCGCCAGTATTACCTGTACCTGCTGACCGCGCATCTGACGGCGCTGCTGAACGGCGAGAACGGCAACCCACCGAGCAGCGTGGTGGGGCGCATCTCATCGGCCGCGCAAGGCTCGGTGAGCGTTCAATCGGAATGGGCGGCTACGGTCGGCAACGCCGAGGCGTTTTTCATTCAGACGCAGTACGGCGCGATATTCTGGCAGGCGACGGCGACCTACCGGACCGCGCGATACGTTCCGCCTTTGCTCGAGATCAGCGAGTTCTCTGGCTTCAATGCGTGGCCGCAGTGAAGGAAATCAGCATCTCAGGCGGCGATAAAATGGGGCGCGTGCTGCGCTCTATCGCTGAGCGCGTGGCGACCAAGGACGTGCTTAAAGTAGGGTTCCTGCGCGGTGCCGATTATGCGACCGGGCTGCACGTCGCTCAGGTCGCATTCTGGAACGAGTACGGCACCTCGCGCGCGCCGGCGCGGCCGTTCATGCGTCAAACCGTGTCGGCGAATTCAAGCGCGTGGGGCGATCACCTGGGAAAGTTTCTCAAGGCGAACGACTACCGCGCGAATCACTCGCTCGGACTGCTCGGCCACGAAGTCAAGGACGACATCACCGAGTCCATACAGGCATGGCCGGCCGACAATGCGCCGCTCACCGTCAAGAAAAAGGGCTTCAATCACGGCCTCATAGATACAGGCACGATGATGCGCTCGGTGGACTTCGAGGTCAGTGGCGCTCCGGGCGGCACTGGCGGATCCGGGGGCACGTAATGTCGCTGAACCTCCATGCCGCGGTGCGCGGGGTGATTCCGGCCGTCAACGCGGATACGCCCGGCTGGTGGTACCAGAACAAAGGCGCCATCGTTGCAGCGGACGGCACGCAGACCGCATCTTATGGCACTCCGGTCTCCGCTCCGATGCAGGTGCAGCCGCCGTCTGGTCGCGACTTGCGCTATGCCGAGTACCTTCAGATGCAGGGCATCATCCGCACGGTATGGATGTTCTCGAACCCTGGCGGCATCAATCGCGTGAACCAGCTCGGCAACGACCTGCTGCTGTTCCCGCAATGGCCGAGCGCTCCGAATGACGTGTGGATGGTCGAGATCCCAGATGAAACTTGGGGCGTGCCGGCGGGCGGCTGGACCAAGGTGCTCGCCGTCCTGCAGACCGACCGGGCATATAGCCTGATAGACAGTAACGGCCTGCTCGTTCTCGATAGCAACGGACAGATTGTGAGGACACAATGAAACGCATCCGAATTTTCGCAGCCGTCCTTGCGCTGTTCTGTGCCGCTCCGGCCTTGGCGCAGCAGATCGGCACTTATCCGCCTGCCAATACGCCATTGCTCGGCACCGAGCAGATGGTCGGCAATCAGGCGGCATCGTATCCGTGCGTCGCGTGCACAAAGACAATCACGCCCTCGATGATTGCGGGTTACACCGCATCGCTCGCAGCGCCGTTCTCGATCCTCTACAACAACAACGGCGTGATCGCTGGACTGATCCCGAGCGCGACCGGGCAATACTGCTTGGATTGGTGGAACCTCGACGCAGCGCCTGCGCTGGTGACCTGCACGGGCGGCGGCGGCATGGTCTATCCAGGCGCCGGCATACCAAACTCGACCGGCACCGCGTGGGGAACTAGCTACTCAACGACCGGCAGCGGTAACGTCGTCCTCTCCACGTCCCCGACACTCATCACGCCCGCTCTCGGCACGCCTTCGGCCATCGTTCTCACGAACGCGACCGGGCTGCCCCTCTCCGGCCTCACCGGGCTCGGCACTGGCGTCGGGGCAGCGCTCGGCGTTAACACCGGCAGTGCTGGCTCGTTCGTCGTCAACGGCGGTGCACTTGGCACACCCTCGAGCGGCGTCGGCACGAACATCACTGGCGTCGATGCCGCCTCGGTCGGTGGCTTCACGCTGCCCTGTACAGTCCCGTCGCTGGTCACCGGCGACTACCTGACGAATGACGGAACGACGTGCAGTTGGTCGGCGGTGAGCGGTATCACGCTCCAGACAAACGGCACGAACAATCTCAGCCAGACGACGCTGAATCTGGTCAATGGCGGTGGTTTGACATTCACTAATACGAGTGGCGGCAATGTCACGGCTTCAGTAAACGCTGTGCCGCGGATCGTTACGACTTCCACAGACACGATAAGCTGCACCAACGATAACAACGGCGCGATCACCTACGACTATACCGCCGGCACGGTTGCCGTCACTCTTCCGCAGGCCACGGGCTCGTGCGGGAACGGATTCGGGTTCACCGTTCAGAACATGACCGGCAGCGGTGGGGCCGTCACGTTCACTACGACCACAAGCACCATCAACGGTAGTAGTTCACCATTTTCTGTCGGCACGAATAGCGGTGCGTCCTTGATCAGCGAGGGGGGCAACTGGTATGTCTTCGCTTGTACGGCGTGCAGTTCTGGAGGGGGAGCAACAGAAAACGTCCAGAGTTTCACGGCGAATGGCACGTGGAATAAGCCAACTGGGTCGCCGCAGTTAACAAAGGTTACGTGCACGGGAGGAGGTGCCGGCGGCGGAAGCGGGGCATTCGAGCCGTCTGGGACCGAAGCAAACGGTGGCTCTGGAGGCGGAGGCGGATCCCAGTTGACGCGCTTATTTCAAACGTCGGCTCTTCCATCTTCCGTCACGGTGACAGTTGGAACGGGAGGCAACGGAGGGACAGCCGTCACGGCTGCCGGTCCTGGAACAAATGGCGTTACAGGCGGCAACACGACGTTCGGAACATATTTAACGGCCTATGGAGGTGTCTACGGACTTGCTGGCAATACCGCAGCGGCGAATGATGGAGGCGGGGGAGCTGGTCTTTTGAACCATAACACTATGTGTAATGCCTATGGGAACTCTGCGTCTCCTAATCCCCCGGGCTGTGCTGAGGGCGGCGCGGCTGGCGGGGGTAATGGAACGACAGGCGGCGCGGGAAACCATGGCGGCTCTTCCGTCTATGGCGCGGCTGGCGGGGGTTCCGGGGGCAGCTTGGCCACATCTCCGGTGGCATCTGCCGGCGGTAATGGAGGCGCGAGCCAAAGCTCCACTGGTGGCGCAGGCGGGAGTGCCTCCGCTGGAGGCGTGGGATCCCAGGTTGCTTATGACAGCGGATCGGGAGGGGGCGGCGGGGCCTCGGCCCTCACCGGCGCGGCTTTCGCGGGCGGCGCAGGTATTGCGGGCAGCGGCGGCGGCGGAGGCGGGGCCGGGTGTAGTAGCGGAGGGTCGTGTTCCGCAACATCCTCTGGCGCCGGGGGTGCCGGCGGCAACGGATTCTGTGTCGTCATTACGACCTACTGACATATGGTCACGCGCAGAACAATGCTCCGGGGATCAGTCGCCACCGCCGTAGCACTAACGCTACGCCCCGGCTTTGCGGGGATAGCCGGTGTGTTGCCAGGTGGCGCGCAGTCGGCGGCGGCAAATGCGACGTGGTTCGGTGCGGTACTGCCGACACTTCCGAATCAGTTCACGACCACGAGTGCCCCTCCCGCGCCGGCCAATACCAATCGCGGCTCGTACTATACGCCGGGGGTCGGCGGAGACGCGTCGCTCACGCTCCAGCAGGCGATCGACGACGCGGCGGCAGCCACAGGCAGCTTGGGCGATGTCATCGTGGTTCAAGCTGGGACCACCTATTCTACAGCCGGAACTCTGACGATCCCGGCACGGTCCGGGTCTGGATGGGTCTACGTCATTTCGAGCGACGCGCCGGAGTTGGGTGGCAGTGGACTGCCGGCCGCCGGCACGCGCGTTGGGCCGTCGAACGTCGCGAATATGGGGTCAATCCGTAACTCCGCCTCCTCTACAGGTGGCAACGTTGTCGTCTTCAGTGCGCAAGCGGCGTATTACCGATTTGTCGGGTGCGATATCGAAGTACAGGATATCAATGCAACCGGAGGGAGCGTTTATTTCTGCTGCAACCTGGGGAACACGTCTACCTACACTTACACCACCACCGCAGAGTTAGTGAATCACGTTACTTTCGATCGGTGTTTTATAGATGGTTCACCCAGTTACGGAGCCGAGCATGGCATCACTATTGACGGCAAATACATAGAGGTAACAGAGTGTTATTTTGGTGACAATATATTCAGCGTCAACGTGGGGGATAATCAATGCGTCAATGCCTACAACAGCTCCGGCCCATACAAAGTAACGAATAATAGGTTGCATTGCGGCGGCCAAACAATTTTATTTGGGGGCGCAGACAGCTCCATTCCATACGTGATACCGTCGGACCTGGTATTCCAGAACAATACTTGCGTGCATTGGATTTGGGAAGGGACCATTACAGTATCCGCCGGCTCTACGACGATGACCGTCGATTCGACGACCTCCGGAAATCTGCGTATTTCGATGAAAATCACAGACGCATCTGGAGCTTTACAGGACGTTGCAATTGTTGGCGGAAGCGGTGCGACATGGACGCTTGCAAGCGCGCCAGCTACGGCTATCACAGCCGGCTCGGCGATTGCCTACGAGGGAGGTAAAAACATGATCGAGATTAAGTGCGTGCAGCGCGCACTCATAGATCATAATTATTGCGATAACCCTGGGGGGCTGGGTCAGTCCTACTCGATGCTTGCTACCGTAAGGAATCAGAGCGGAACCGGAACGAATACGTTAAATACCGTAAGCGATCTGACTGTCACGAATAACGCCTTCATAAATGACGCCTTTGCCGGCTGGAACGTATTGCTCCAGGATAATACTAATGGCGGTAATTTTGACACCGCTCCGTCTTATCGGCATCTTTACAGAAATAACTTGTTTTTATTCACGACGCCGGCAAAAAACAGCAGCGGCGTGCCTATCGAGCAAATCGCAATTCAAGTTGAATCTAATGGAGTGCCGCCAGGAAGCGCCGGTATTGGTGGTGATATAGTGTGGGACCATAACACGTTTATTTTTCTGGACGGAGGCACAGAGGCGATTTTCTTTGCAGCCACCGGCATGGCGCTCAACAATCTCGTTTGGACAAATAATATTTTTGACGCTACCACTTATGAAATTCACGGTTCTCCGGGATCTGGATACACAGCCGTAGTGGTTCCGCAAGTGACCGAACCAGCTTATCTCAACAACGTGGTGATCGCCGGTACGCAGACGTATCCGAGCGGCAACTTCATCTCGACGCAGGCGGCCGTAGGATTCACCAGTTATGGTTCTTCGACGGCAGCTAGCGGGTATGTTCTGACTAGCGGAAGTCCTTATTATCAGAAGGGAGTTTCTGGATTGGGGCTGCCATATACATCTTCCGGTATAGCAGATGGAACCGATATCGGCGCGAATATTTCTTTGCTACCGGCGAACTAATGAACACTTCCCTCCCTGACGAAACCATCGGCGGTGCGGAGGTGCCGCGAGATATGGACACCAAAAACAACAAACAAACTAGCAGTGTATCTCAAAAAGGCGGCATGTTCTTCGCCGACAATTTCCGCCCGAAGATCCCTGCCGTGGCGGCGGCGATGTTCATGCCGCGCTCCTGGTCGATCAACCGGCGCAACAAGCGGGCGGCGGAGCGGCGCGCGGTACGGGACACACTGAAGCGCGGACGATGAATTACGACGAATCATTTTCAAAGCCATGCTCACTCTACTGCAACAAAACCTGAACCTGACGCTGCTGCGCTACAGCTACGCCGTCGTACAGCCGCTGTCGCAGACCGGCGAAGGACCGTAAATGAGCACGACTGTCTCGCCCACTCTCTCGGACGTATATACCGCGCTGCGCTCGTTCCTGCTCGACGTCGTGCCCGCCAACGTGCCGGTCATCAAGGGCCTGCCGAATCGCTCCGCGATGCCGCAGCCGGAGCCCGGGTTCCTCACTATGCAGGCGCTATTGGTGAGCCGGCTGCGGTGGAATGTGGACACCTGGGACACCGCGAGCCCGACGCCGACGACGATGAGCGCCGAGGAGGGCTTGGAGGTTCGCGTCCAGATCGACTGCTACGGGGCAAGCTCCTCGAGCTGGGCGGCGTCCATTTCCACGCTTCTGCGCGACGATTACGGCGTGCAGGCCATGCTGCCGAACGTGGTGCCGCTCTACGCCGATGAGGCAAAAATGGTGCCGCTAACGGATTCCGAGCAACAATATGAGGAGCGATGGATGATCGACGCCCGTCTGCAGTGGAATCCAGTGACGACGTTCACGCAGACTTTCGCGAACGTGCCGGCAACTATTGACGTCATCGATGTGAACGCAACATATCCGCCCTAGGAGCCGCTGTGACCATACCAGCAAGTCAATTTGTCAACGTCATCCCGGGCGTCGTCGGTACTGGCGGGAACCCGCTCTCGCTGAACGCGGTTTTCGTCGATACCGACACCTCAATACCGATCGGCACCGTGCAGCCGTTCGGCAGCCTCTCGGCCGTGCAGTCATGGTTCGGCCCGACCTCGACCGAGGCAACCTTGGCGGCCGTGTACTTCAATGGCTTCACCGGCTGCACGCAGCTCCCCGGTACGCTCTACTTTACGCAGTTCAATACCGCGCCCGTTGCGGCGTACCTGCGCGGCGGGAGCGTGGCGGCGATGCCGCTGGCGCAGCTCCAGGCGCTCTCCGGCACGATCACGGTCGCCATCGACGGCGTTGCGCATACGTCCGCGTCGATCAACCTATCGTCTGCCACGAGCTTCACGAACGCCGCGGCGCTGATCCAGACCGGCCTTCAGGCCG
>JAEHJW020005920.1_pt1 | contig 25564 bp, 24 predicted proteins | sample 9271431 | NCBI WGS metagenome assembly JAEHJW02 | reverse complement strand
TACCAGGAACCGCTATATTTCCCGCGCTTGTCAAAGACGGTAGTGCGGCAAGACCCGTCAAGGTAACGGCTGGCGTACTCACATCCGTAACCTGTCCCACGAATGACAGAGCGCTTAATTCAGGTAATACGGTTGATCCCGCCAGCGTTACACCTGATCCGGCAACAATCGTCTCCGCATAAGCCGTGCTATTAACGATAGTCAAGGTAAAGGCCGTTCCGATAGCCGCTCCTGGGAGCGCGGCCAGAATGTTGGTCGCCGTGTCGGTCGTATCAGAAAACGCCGCCGTGGGACCGGATCGGAGAATGGCTCCGTTTATCATCTGCGCGGCTGTAAGCGTCGTTCCCGCTGTGGCAGTAACATCGGTTACAGGCAGCGGAGATGTGACGTTTCCGGTAAAGGCCGCGCCTGTAAGCTGCGCCAATGCGTTAAATTGCGCTGCCGTTGGTGTTTGGCCGTCGATGAATACAATCGCCATGAGCTGATCCCTGGGAGGAAATAACCCTAGGGTATGTTCAGAAGGGTGTTTTGGCTAGGGTTACATACAGCGCCGCTATTTCTTCTGCGCCTGAGAAAATATACCGGGCAGTCCTGCAAGAAAACCTGCTACGCCAGGAGTTGCCATATTGATCGGCCTAAGCGGGATTTGTCCCGGATAGGCGACACCTTTAAGATATTCACCATTGATCTTTGTGGCGTTTCCTGTATGAATGTCGGACAAGGAAGCGGGAGTCAATCCATTGGATACCGTATATCCAGAGCCATCATATAGGGCCTTCGGAAGCCCGCGAGACAAGGTAAGCGTCGTCGTGGATTCTCCGCCGAACTCATAGTAATGAGTAACCCCGGTTATATAGAACATCCAGTCAATGCCATTCTTGAACGGTTTATAAGTAAACCGATTTCCAGCAAAAATATCGGGCCGTAATTCCATCTGTACGGTACCGGATGCCATAAGCGGCGTAGGCTCAAAGTAACTTGTGATCCGCAATCCAAGCTGCGCCACAAGTTGCTGAAAATTGATCGGATTCTGCGAATTGACCACGGCTCCCTGACCTTTTATGTCAGAAAACCAGTGTGTTTCCGTAATCTGCGGCCTATAGCCGTAGCGATTAATAGATGCCGTATCGAGCCATGCAGAAAACATGAATATGAACGGCGCGCTACTGGCATTCGATACACCGAAAAGTTGTGTCAGCCATTTCGGATTTATAACATAGAAGTTCCGCACTTCATTGATGTTGAATTGGACATCGGATTCTATGAAGCCTGATGTATTGAGCGTATAGGATTCCAGTCCTTCCCACCGACTTGTATCCATAGTAAATCCAGACGAAGGCGAATAATTATTCGTCCATGGCAAAGGATTGACGCGAGCTACAAGCTGAGGTGAGGATGGCGGGAATCCTGTCGTCGTCAATGGTGAATTGGCAGGCGTTCCATTTGTCCCATAAAAGCCAACTGGTACTGTCTGAATGAAGAACTCGTACCAGGGAAACGGGAATATCGCAAGGAACTTTGTGATCCACGATCCCTGAGAGACCATAAAGTAATCGCCAATCGGTATCTCTATAGCAGCGTCATACGCCTCAAACCACGTTGACATGAGATCGTAGAATAAAATCTTCGATCCTTGATAATTGAAGAACGTTTGCCCGAGAATGCCGCCTGTCCCGTCTCCGGCTCCAGGTGCGGCCATAATCGTGTTATACCATGCCGCCCCTACGACATTTGGAGGTTGATTTCCGAGTAAGGCGCTTCCCATTATGGCCGGTAATCCTATGTCGCCGAATATCGCGCCGCGCGTTGCTCCAAGCATGGAGAGCGTGTAGTAATTCATGACCGAGAAGAAATACTGGAAGTCGTGCCCGCTTATCGTAATAACGCGCTGAACGCCACGCGCTGAACGCCAGCGCTGGACCTCTACGGGAGAAGTCACTATACCGATCATGACGGTCTCGAAGGCATCATATCGCTGCATGCTTATGATGACGAGCGACATGGGCGTAACAATCTCTGTCCACGATGGGCCATAATTTGGCCCTCCGGGACCGCCAGGGGCCAGCATGAGATTGAACGTTCCTGGTTCCGTATTACGGATGTTCTTGCTGACTTGGCAGGAGAGAATACCGGCCTCATTGCCTATCATCGTGTACTTTCCGCCCTCGTAAGGGTAGATTTCAACGTAACATCGTGGCGCGGACGAGTAGGCTGTCATTTTTAAGATATTCCAAGAGTAAGCATGATGGCCTCTCTCGTTGGCGACCCGGACCCTCTCTCAATCTGTTTCGCAGCATGAACGGCGGCACTAGCGAACTTTTCCACGCCGCCCACGGCTGCGCTGATAGCGGCGTCCCATTCCTTGATTACATGCTCTGAATCGCCAACGTACTTTGCGAATCGTTTGAAAACATATTCCGCGCCGTGAAGAACGTCTTTATTCGCGCCTACGCGATTCAAGCGAGCCCTTTTGTTCTCATCATTCTGTAGATTCTTTATTAAGTTAATACTCTCCTTGGAATGAGGATGCATTAACAAGCTGGCTGCGCCTTGATTTGATAATCCCACTTTTTGTAGCGCAGCGACCTTCTCCTGATAACTGTACCCAGACATGCCCGCTTCAAGAACATTATGCAGGTATCCTGTAGGCGACATAAGCTGTGTAAGTTCTTGCGCGGCAAAATAAGGATTACCGCCATTTTTCATATCGGCAATATTATGTTTTATCAAAGAACGCGACCACGCCGTTCCCATTGCCTTCTTGTAGGCCGATGCGCCCAAGAACTTTTTAACGCTCGCGTGGCTTGTAAGTCCGCCCGCCTTTTCCATTGCCATATAATCCCACACGGCTGTCGCCGGGGTATTCATGACGTTATTCATGGAGTTCTGCAATCCGCCAACAGTTTGCAGGATTCCTTGACCGCTTCGCATGGCAGAGCCGCCACCGGCATAGAGAGCGCCCATGAGATTTATCAATGAGCCCTTGTTAACTACGCCGCCTGAACCTGCAACAACACGCAAGCTGTTATTCATGGTGTTCAAGACATGGGACTTATTAAGTCCTTGAGAGACAGCATAAGTTAATAGGTGACTGGCCCTGTTCTCCTGAGCCTTGAAATCCCTTGAATTACCGATGCCGAGCATCTTGTAGAGGCCTAGCGTGCTCGCGACTGTTTTATTGCTTATTCCAGCCCATCCGGCGGTATATTGTGCGTGTCCGACAGCCTCCATAACTCTATGAAACTGCGTTCTATTGCGCGCGGGTCCGCCATATTCCTGGAATAGACGCATTTGATCGTCTGGAGACAGACCATGCTTAGCAGCCCATCCGCCATAGCCCATGACAGCCGACATGAGACCATTGGTAGTCGCACCGCCGCCGCGAGCCAAGCGTGCCATTCCTGTCCTAAGACTGGCATAAGGCTCAGACATACCGACTACGGTCTTGGCTGCAGCCCCCAATATCCACGGGGATGCGCCGATTGCGGCGACCATGCCTATGGGGTTATCCATAACGGCCCCCATCGCCCCTCCCATCATGAGGGAACCGCTATTAGGCGACATTTGCCGGGCCATCGCGATATTAGCCCGTTGCGCCTTGACGCCTTCCAGCAAGCGTCTATGCGTCGCCTGCTGTTCTTTCTGTGCTGCTGACAAGTCCCCCGCCGCATTTGGCTTTATAGCCTTTAGAGTCCCTTCGCTATGCTTCTCGATCTTCTTTAGCGTGCGCTCCATCTTTCGTAATTCATGGCGGTCGCCGCCGAAGGCTGCATTGACACCTGATCCGCCGATGCGCTTGATAAGGGATGCTTGATAAGAAGCGCCAAAGCCACCTAACTCACCTAACCTGGAAGATGCGTAATCCGTAACAGCTTGCGTAGCCGGATTGATGTTATAGCCAGTCAGACCGGCGAAATGACCGTGGGATTCGAGGATACGGGCATGACGGGAGGCAAGTCGTCTATGGCGACTTTCCGAAGTATCCCATCTTGCTTGTTCCGCCATGTTGGCATGATTTATCGCCGCTCTTTGCATGGCAGACTGGATATGACCGCGGGCCCATCTGTCTTGTTTGCTGCGCCCACCGAATATCGTAGAGCCTGGTAACTTTGTTTGCAGGGCTTCTTGAAGGTTTACCTGATTTGTCGTCGTAGGATTCTTTGCGAACTCGTAAAACTGCGGCAATATCCCGCTGTTGTTTCCGCCCATGCCGCGCCCGTTCCCGCCGCGCCCGTTCCCGCCGTCTCCATTACCGCCGCCGCCACCCTTGCCGCCAGCGCCACCTGCGCCACCTGCGCCATGCATCCTTACGCCAGCCATGATTACGCCCTCCGGTGACTATTAGGCCCCCTATGACCATTAGGCCCGCGATGCGTATTCTCCCTGAATACATCAGGAATAACGGGCTTCTGCCCATTGTACATCATCTTTTTCCGAGTCTCTGGATTCTTGACCGCATCCCACCACGCGCACAATTCTTCTGCCACTTCGGTAAACGAAGTCCTACTGAACTTGAGTTCGTCCGGGTGATCCTGGGAGTACATTTCTAAAATGAAATCCATCTGCGCGGTACTCAATTTCAGTACCTTGTCGCTGAATGGACTATCATTCAGGATTCGGCTGACTCGCCAGATTTTCTCCGCCAGAGGCGTCTTGCTGTTTATCCCCTGGGCTGAGAAACGTATCCAAGGCTGAATCGAAGCCTTGGATTACCTCCAGAACGAGCGTAGTCGCTTGTGGTGGGAAGGTCGTACTATCGACAATAGGCTTGCCTGCCGGGCCTTTTGACAACATCCATGATGCCGTAGAGTTTACAAAGAGTAACTCAAAGGTTGCCAAACTGCGAAGGAGATTATGGGTAGGCCAATCGAGACCATCTAGGTCTACAAAATTGTCTTTAAGACTCTTTCTGGCAAGATCGCGTTTGCGGACGCCAATGGCTACCTGATCCATAGGGCCAGGAATACGAAATGTATATTCGTGGCCGTCATGCTTAACATCCAGCGTCGTTGTCGTTACATCAAAGTCTGTCACTGTACCCCCTTAAAATTAAGCGCCTGCCACGCTCAGAGCGGCACCCACGGCTGCCGCGAACTGAAGCGCACTATTGCCATTAAGGATGGATACGCCTGTAATGTCAAGAACATCTAGGCACTGGAAGGAAACGGATTCCGTGACCGGCTGATTCGCCGGAATGTCGAGATTGTAATTATCCGCCGTGCAGCCGACCATGGTCAGAACCGGGTCGCCTTTGGCGTTCATGGCGTAGAAATTGAACTGATTATTCGCCAGAACCGCCGATATGGTCGATGGATAGCCCAATATCGCCAGGCCCTCCTCCGTCAACTGGAAGCTGGATACGGTCAGGGTCGGAGAAAACTTGAGCTGCTGAATCTCCTGCGGCTTGGCGGTACCTATTCCGTAGAGCGATTCCGTTCCGAATCCTAAAGACGGCGAGACCGTTTGCCCGAATCCGATCTCTTGGTCGCCCAAGAGCATGACAAGGCTATTGCCATTGCGAACCTTGTAATTCAACTGTTCCTGATTAAATCCAGGCATGGGGCTGTCCTCTTAGTTTAGGCCGCCGCCATCAGCGGTTGCACAGGCACAAACACGGTAATAAAGACGTTCTGGCCGACAAATTGCACGGAGACTGTAACGCCCAATGTCTGCGTACCTCCGTTATAGGTAAGAGACAGGGACTTCGCATCCCAAGCCGCCAGTATCCCTGAGCTTCCAGGCGCAGAGTACAGCATAGCGTTTAGAAGCGACTTGACCGTATTCTTGACACGTCCAAGGCTTATAGTGCCTGCATTGATCTGGCCGACATAAGGAGAAAGCGTCGCAATCATTGAATAGGCCAATGCTTGCCGACAAGCGACCTGCTGATTATTGACGTTCTCCGGGTTGTTGTCGTTCTGCCATGTCGTGAGATCGCGGACGATAGTCGGTACACCCGTGGAATCCGGCACACGAAGGCACATGACGCCTGCGCCTTGAAGCTGGTTTATATCTGGCGTGGTCAGGGCGACTTCGACGCCATTGCCGATCAGTGATTTATTCGTCATGGGCACGGCAACGCGGTTACCGCAAGCAATGCCGGCGCAACAGGCCGCCCAATAGAGGCCGCCGTAAAGTGTATTGACGCCAGTGGACAGGCTCGTGCGCCATATGCCTGGGTAGCAATAGCTCGCTTCCTTGGCATTCATGGATCGCGCGTTAGCCTGCGTCACGGAAATGGAGTCGCCGACGCTAGACCCGGTAAAGTACCGGCGATAACGATGATTAGTGATCGAGCTTGCCGTCAAGACATGCTGTGTACCCAAGGCGCTGATACCGGATTGGTTGGTATCCATGATAACCGCCCATCCAGGAAGCGTCAGGGCCAGATTCAAGGCGTTCGCGTAGTCCTGCAAGGTGGGAACGACGTTGGTCGCCCCCGTGAAGAAGGTCATGGGAATGACGGCGGGGGCCGTAGACGATCCCGAGGTCACACCCGATGCGATAGCCGCCGAAGCCAAGGCCGCCGCATAGGTATTGACCCAAAAGACCGGATCGCCTAAGACGGCAGTGACATTGACGTAATCGTATACGCCGCTCGTGGGGGCCGGTAGCGCCACGTCTGAAACGATATCCAGGGACGTACTAGGCAGATTGCCATTCGTGTCCGAGATCGTTTGTGCGACGTAATGGCCTGTCCCGTTTATGCCCTCGACCAGGGTTGCTATCGTCTCGTAAGCGCCAGTACCGAGCGGGAAGGTCACGGATTCGCCCGCAGTGGGGCTTGTCAGCGTAAAGTCCGTCGCCGTCACCGAATAGGTTACGGTAGTTGCTGAGCCTGTATAGGCAATCTGGAAGGGAAGGCCGAGATTATTGCCGACTGCTGTTACGTTGGCGTAGCCGTCATATAGGGTCAATTCAATGCCGCCAATCGTCCCGGCCTGAACTTGCGCCTGCAGAAGATTAGAAGGCGTCCCGTAATCCGCCGAAGTCAGATTGATAACAGCGACCGGAGTGGACGCGCCGTCCAGGAGACTCAATGTAGACTGTGTATTAGGAGCCGGATTGATATAAGTAATCTGTTGAGCGCCCGCGACTTCGCCGCTTGGCGTCATGAAAAACTTGACGAACTCGGTAGCCGGAGCACCGCGTAACTGCGCGGAGATGCCCTGCTGTGTTGCGTGATAGAGCGGAGTTTGCGGCTTACCGCCATATCCGAAGCCGATAAAAATAAGAGGCGGAGTCGTAGCTGCGCCAACAGGCAACGCGGCGCTTACGTTATCCTTGTAATAGACGCCAGGAAGGATGAGGGTAGCGCCTTGGAAACTTCCATTGACGTTAGGCATCGTTATTCACCCTTGAAGGAATGCGCCGGCTTATTGCGATAGCTGTCTATGATCTTTTTCCATCCGGCTACCGTATGCTTCTCGGTACCGTGGAACTGGCGAAGGACACCTAGCCAAACTTCATCCTTTGTATCGACGAGTTTCGGGGCGAACCTGGAGAGCGGGAATACAAGCTCGGTTATCGGCGCTGTGGCCGGACCAGCCTGCGCCCCGGATTGCGCCCCAGCCTGCGCTGCTTCACTTTTCGCCATACCTGCTATCCCCACAAGATACTCATTGGCGAGGATAAAATGGCTAACCGCTTTTGGCTAGGGTTAAGTTATTTCAAACGTATCCGTCACTGCTGGAGCCGTCGATCCCGCCATGGAAATATTTGACGTCCCATCAATCGCCTCGACGATTCCGAGCATAGTCTGAACGGATGTATTGAAGTTACCCGTAAACTCAAAGGCTATGTCGCAAGTATAAAATCCAGGGTCATTGTCTTTTCCGGAAACCTGGCCGCTCGATATTTGCCATCTATGACTGATATTGCGCCCCATGGATTCAATCGGGTTTTTCAGCATGATACTTAAAACGGATATAAGCGATTGTCTGTAGAAGTCGCGCTCTTGAGCCGAATAGGACAAGATGGAAATTGTGTACCGCCATTCGACCATGGTCTGTATGGTCCATATCGACCCGGCAGGATTGATAGGCGTCGTAACGACCTGTTGTCCCAAGGGAACGCCATCATCCGCTTGCTGCATTAAATCTAAGTTTAATGTCACAAGAGGCATACGCGGTGCGCCATTGAGAGGCATGGCGTGCAAGACGTTCGCGGCCTTGATTCCGGGCGGCAACACCAAAGATTGCATAGCTCCCGTCAGCAATCGAATAAGCAACGGCGTCATGAAATCTTCGTCTATGCTAACTGTGCCCGCTGCCGATAAAACAGGGGTTTGGTAGCTATCGCCAGACGAATCCGTGACCGTATATTGATATGTTTCCGTGTTCAGTAAAGCCGTAGGTGTGCCGTCACCTGCGTCGATATAGAGCGGTATCGGTGCTCCGTTATACAGGGTAACGCTGGTCCCGGAGCTTGTCGTGACGCGGGTAATCGTGATCGTAGCCGCGTCTGAGTCGATATTGAGCTGGACCGCGCCGCCCGTTGGGAGGATGGTGTATTCGACAGTTAGCATAGCGCGGCTCTATTGATGGTTAGCATTAGGCTACCCTATTGACGGTTAGCATGACACGCCCCTATCGACGGTTAGCATAGCGCGGCTCTCCATACGCAAACATCACACCCTCCGCCCATATTTTTTCTGCAAGAGATCAGCGAATATCTGTGCCGGCGAATAGGCGACCATGGCAGGTATCTGCCACGCGCTAGGCCCTTGCTTACTGCTCATGACGCGGATCGGCCCTTCCTTCTTGTACATCTTCCCCCAAAGCTGCTTGATACCTTTGCCATCTGCACCTGCCCCCAATAGGCGCGTGAGATAGGCGGTACCTTGCGGCTCCGTAAATGAGTTTTTCCCGTAAGACGCTATCGGGATATAGCGATACCGCGAGCCATCCTTTGCGGTCTTGGCCTTCCCTGACTGCAACATTTTGTCGCGCAAATTGAATGTCTTATGACCTTTTTCGATGACATCGGCTATGGGGCTGTCACTGAATACGGCGACCACATTTCCCGGCTGATTTTCTACTCTAATAGACTCCGCATAGCGCCCTGAGGGATGCTTCAACTTCCGACCATTCAAGGTTTTTTTGCCGAGCGCGAACATGACCCACTTCCGATAGGTCTCGACCATAACCTCGTTCAACATTTCCTGCGGTAAATCCGAATAAACGTCTATCATGTCGGTCATATTCCGCCCCCCTGTGTCCGCGCGCGCGTCCACAAATCCAGCATTTGCAACTGGAACCGCTTAGGGAGAGATACCGTATTAGCTCCGAATGGCCGTACATGAGGAAAAGAACCGGCCGGTTTCCACGAAACATAGGTGGGCGCTGCCGTATATTCCACGATATAAGCCGTTCCCTGCGGATAACCGCTTAAGAGAACGGCTCCGTTATAGAAAATGTACTGAGACGAAGGGACAACAGAGACCGTGCGCGTCGCCTGATCGTAGATCGTGACCGCGCCTGATGGGGCCACAACAGCGCCATACTGATAAGGAAGATAGACCTGGCCGCCGACTTCAAGGACGCAGTTAAAGCGCATGGTTGCATCCAGTTCGACATAGGCATCGTAAAGGCTTGCGTTCTCAAAGAGGATGCTTTGCGACTGCCCGGATGATACGCCAAGCGCAGATGACCCAATAACGAAACTTGATCCGAGCAAGCCTTCGGGGATATAGGCCGGAATCGTCAAGACAGGATCGGCCTGCTGGATCGCGCCATGCGTCGTATCCATGCGCGAGCCTGGATCGTCAATCGACCGTGATCCCGCCATCTGCGAATAGGTCAAGAACACCTGGAACGGCCCTAACGGCTCATTCCAGTATGTCCCGCGTCCGTGACATTGCGTACATCCCATGTCCGGGGAACCGGGTATCTCGCCGCCATAGGTGCAAGGGCAATTATGCGACTTCATCCACATGACCCGTATGCCGTAGGCGTTGATAAGCTGATCGAACGGATTGCCGGGCATCACGTTCGGATTCATCGGCGGCATGTAGGGACTATATGCGCCTGGCATGGCCTATGGCCTCACGATATCGAACGTAGGGGATTCGAGCCTGAGATAGTGGCGATTTTCACGCCCAATATAATACTCATTATATTCGATTACCCTGGCTTCTAATTCGCCAACTAACTTGACACCTTCTGCCAAGGTAATATGAGGATAGTAATCCGTGAAATTGGAACGAGCACCAGCCCGTTTGAACCGCTTATGAAACTCAGAGAGGGCGGCAGATAAGAGCTGTAAGACGAGATAGCCCTTATTGTTATGTCCAGGCCACCAGACGATCCCACTAGATTCGGCAATAAACTCCGGTTCCCGGCTCACCATAACGCGGGCTACGGCTTCGGAAATCCCCCGATAAGGGCTGTGCATGACCGTACAGTGGTAGTCATCTAGGACCGGAAGGCGTAAGAAATTGGCGATACGCCGGATATTACGCAAGCCCTCTGCGTCCGGGACAAGCTGGACATAGAGGCTTGGGAGAATATCGTAAGAGAGGGCGGCTTCCATTCAATGATGGTACCCACGGACACGGAAACCGACTAGGGTTAGGTTGATCGCCACAGTGCAGACATTGACATATATCTATAACGTGCGTATCATATACACATGCACAAACGATGCTCGGACTGCAAAACTGATAAGCCCTACGCGGCTTTTGGTCGCAACAAATCCCAAAGAGACGGCTACTCCCACGTCTGCAAGGACTGCCGCAAGCAAAGGTCGCGCACCCATTATGAAGCGAAACGCGAGGCCATACTCGCCAAAAACGCCAAGTGGCGGATCGACAATAGAGATAGAGCAAACGAGATCACAAGAAGGGCCAAGAAAAAAGCTCGCGCTAAAAAGCTGGAAGAACCGCGTATATGCCCTTCTTGCTCCCAACAATTTCCGGTAGAACCACGCAAGCATAACCGGGAATGCCCAGCATGCCGACGCGCCAAGCGGCTTAACGGATACCGGAATTATTACCGCGCGAACAGGGAAACGGTGCTTGATTGGAATAAACGTTACGCCATGCAGCAAGAGACGATAGAACGGCGCAAGGCATATAATATCGCTTATCGCCTGGAGAAGTCCGAGTTTCTATCGGAGTCTCGCAAAAAGCGATACAAGCTTATCAAGGATTGCCAAGCATTCCAGGACAGAGCGGCGGCCGCCAGAGTTACAGTACGGGCCGAACGTGGTACGACCTCCTTGGATCACATCCGGCACTTATACGCTTGGCAGGAAGGATGCTGCTACTATTGCAGCCGCCCCGTAGCCAAGGAAGATCGTGAGTTTGATCATATCGTTCCTGTCTCACTAGCTGGGACGGCCAATCCGTACAATGTCGTTTTGGCATGCAAAAGCTGCAATCAAAGCAAGCGAGACTTGATCTTAGGCCTGGAATGGACGCCGACATGCCAGAATCCTGGACATATCATAGAATCGACTCTGCAAAAATCAGCGCCTGATAACGTTTTGATCTTATCTAGCTTTTGGGCTTCCGAGCGTTACTCTGAAAATGCCAGAGATATTATGCCTTCCATTGCAGCAAACGAACCACGCATCATTGTTTTTGATTATGAATGGTTGGCCCATAAGGACGCTATCATCAATATGGCCCATGCCAAAGCTGGCGATCATGACTCTATCGGCGCTCGATCCCTAAAAGCTGGCCCTATAGATTACCGCATTGCCGCCGACTTCCTGGACAAGTGGCATTTACAAGGTAGTATTCACGCGACGGTTTACATCGGGCTTTACAGTATCGATACCTTGCATGGCGTTGCCTCATTCGTATTCCGTCATGACCAGTGGGAATTGTCTCGCCTAGCCTTCATGGGCCATGTCACTGGAGGCTTTGGAAAGCTCCTATCCTATTTTCGCAAGAATTATCAGGATAGCTATCCAATCCTAAGCTACGTTGATCCGCGACACGGTAATGGCAATAGCTATAGGACATTAGGCTTTGAAGAACGCGAACCGACAAAGACGCCTATGTACTGGTACACAACGCCAAGCGGAATAGCTCATAGGCTCAAAGGGTCGATTCAGGCTATGAAGGATGCTGATATATTTTTGCCTGATATTGGCGAGGATCTACTCAATCAAATGAATGGCCGCTATCGCCTGTTTGGGAGGCGGCAACTACGGTTTATTTTGCGACCCTAACCGCTAAATCGTAATCGTCATCGGGCCGGATACCTTGTTGATCGCCTCGGCCAAAAGTTCGTCACGCATGCGGGTAAACTGGCGGATCGGGCCTATGAAGGCGCCCCCTCGGTCATATTGCGTCTTGTACTGGATACCGTCAATCGTCATGCCTGTTTCGGTCGCGCCATAGTTGACGGTCCCTTGCATCGTCGATAGCGCCTGAATAGATGCTTGCGCCAGAACGAGTTGCTTTATGAAGCTAAACCGGCTTCGATAATCGCTCTGGTTGAGTCCTGCCGTATACTGAAACCAAAGACCGCCAGGGATGGATTCTGCGAATCCCATGAAGGCTAGCTGCATGGCAAAAAGTGGCAACATTTGAACGTTCTGCGCTGGCACGAGCCGCAACAACCCGAAGTCGGAATCTTCGACGTACCATGATTGCGGCACGCGGAAAAAGTCGTTCAAGAGCGGATATATATATGCCGTATTCTTCACCGCCGTGTATTGTTTCGCGAATTGCTGCATCTGCGAAAGCGACCACGTTAGCGGGAACGAATTGGGATTGCGTACAGGCCGGTACCGCAAGCTCTGCATCATCCAGCCTTCGTCTTGTGCGCGCGGGAAGAAGAAGTCGTAAGGTGCATCTTCCAGGTCGTAATCAACGCCTTCCTGTTGTACGCCATTGGAATTTGGATTGACGATAATACCCGTATCCTGCGTCTGTAGAGGAATCTTCGTAGGTGGTGATGCCACCCACGTCGGCGTCAAAAGTAACCCTGTCCGCTGTTCGACCCAATCCTCGGCGTATTGTATCCACTGAATCAGCGTCGTAGACGGAATCGGAACAGGAGGATTCCCGTACTGGCTTAGCGGAATCCCAACGAATCCCTGTAGATCCGCTGGCATAAGGCCGGTCTTGGTAACTGTCGCATTAGATCCGTACCCAGTAACGACAGGACCGCCGCCGGGCTGCCCGACTGTCGATGTATCCCACGTCCAGAGAGCGAAGGAATTGACAGTACCTGGGGACGCCATTAGCTGTCCTTACGATCCTTTGGCGGCCGCCCACGCGGCTTAGGCGGCGGAATATGGTCACTTGGGACGATAACAGCTTCATTCTGCACGGCGTCTTTCTGCACGGCAGTCGGCGTCCCCACAGCCTCCAAGATGACGCTCGGATCATTCTTGAGAAGGTCAATCTTGTGAGCTTCGGTCACCTCGCCAGAGACGTAATGATCGCCCTTCCTGTGGAACCGGACACCATGTAAGGCGGCAACAAGATGACCAGAGGAATCCCAAAAGTTATGGACCTTGGAGCGTTTCTTGATGGATGCGTAAAAGCGCATGGCGTGTCTCCGCAAAACAATATTCCGAGAATATCATTTTGTGGGAATCGCGCTAGGGTTAGGTTTCCCGATTGGTTGTGGGAATCGCGCTAATGTTAGGTCAACCCCAAATAAAACGAGCATGCGGAACACCGAAGAATCGGAATATGCCGTTCGTATTGGCGATTGCTACTTCTGGCAATGAGGCATCGAAAAAGTCCGATTCCTTCATCAGAGAAAGAGCCATCTTGGATACGGCCAAGCGATGCTTCATGCCAGTAGGTGTGACATATCCGTAAGGTATTCCTGTCTCTCCTAATCTGGCAAAGCCGTTTTTCTCATAGGCGGCTCCCGTACCGAAGCGAAGATCGGCATAGGAAAAGAGCGGTTTATCGAACTTCCGTATAGTGCCAAACTTAGATAATAGACGGCTCATTCCGCCTGGCACATGACCGACAAAGGCTAAGCGCGATAAGTCGTACTGCTTATCCTTTTCGACGAACGTAGCCGCTCCGACGATGCGACCGGAGCTATCCTTGAGCGCCAAGCATAGACTAGCGTTGCCTGCACCTTGCATATGATATTTCGTAAGGAAGTCCCTGATCTCGCTCAAGTGAACTTGCTCTACGATAGTCTTTCTGGCGAACGTGCGTTCAGCATCGCGCCACTTGGCGGATAGTACATTCTTAACGGCATCCAAGTGATGTTCTACCTCATAATCCCAAAATACAAAGACGCCCTGATTGCGGTATTTCCAGATTATCTCTTGCGAATCAGGACCGCCGCGTTCGCTGGCCCAAAAGGATGAGAGAACGCAGACCTGTATGCCGTTTTTGGTGAGTATTCCCTGATCACGGTCGATGTCTCCGCCATCGGCTAAGATGGATACGAGCGGCGACCACGCGCGCGGTATGGCATGAACGGTCTCCGGTAGCCATTCCAAGCCAAAAAGACGATCTTGCTTGGAGAAGTTGCAGGTCGGGCATGCCAAGACTACGTTGTAATCATTGCCGGACCCATTGCGACTAACGGGAATAACGTGTTCAACCGTGGTCGTGGTCATCTTCGCGTTGCAGTAATAGCAATGATTTTCCTGCCATTTGTGCAGATGGATGATATGGGCTTGCGTAGCTTGTCCATAAGAGGCGCGAGCGGAAGCGTTTGCGATAGGCCGATACTGCTTATAATAGGCGCGGCCTTTGTCCGAATAGTAGAATAGCTTGAATATCATGCGGTTGATTCGTTTTTCTTCCGATGCGTCTTCCGCTGTGGGTGCCGTCGCTGTTCTAGCCTTCCTGGCGGCCTTATTGGCGGCCTGAATCTTATCTTTATTGGCTTCACGGTACGCAGCACGAGCGGCCAAAAGTCTGGCGCGATAGGCTGGATCATTGCGGTATTTATCCCTCTCGCGCTTTTTGGCAACCTCCCTGGATTCGGCAGAACGACTCGCTTTATTGTTCTTGCGCCATTCTTTTAGGTAGGCATTGATCTCGCTGGCATTTTTGGCGCGATATTCCTGATTATAGGCGCTCTTTTCTTCGGCGTGCGCGGCAGCATAAGCGATAGCATAGGCCCTGCGCTTCTCTGCATGCTTGGCGTATTGCTCTTGATTTCGTGATCGGATGCACGCTCGGCAAAGAGCGTCTAGGCCATCCTTGCGGGCCTTGTTCTTGCTGAAGATCGTAACTGGCAAGGATTGCCGACAACGAGAGCATGTCTTGGTTTGCGACTTCGGCTGTATATCAGTTTGCATAATTAAACTCTATCAGTAAACCTGCTAGTCGGCAACCCTTACGCACAAAAAAAGGGCTGCCGAAGCAGCCCTAATGGTGGTGGTGAGCCTAAATATTACGAAATATTGTTCGCCGTCAGGGGATTCCAAGACGGATTGGTCGGAACGTAGTTACGGATCAGACCATGGAACTTCGGCACCTTGACGCGGATGGCGCCGATCATGGCGACCGCCCAAGGCATGTAGAGGTTATTGGCAAAAAGTTCGATTTTCGTGAGCGGCAACAGGTACCGGAAATCAAGGGCCATATCCTCTTCCGCCATATCCAGGAGGAAGATGGTGGTGCTTCCTGGAATATGCGTATTCAGGTCCGTGAAAGTCACGGTGCTGGTGCCATTCGCAATAACCGCGCCGATGTAGCGGAAGGCCGCCGCATTGGGTGGCGTGGTATCGTAGCCCATGCCGGAGCGGAAGATGCGGAACGCATACATATCATTTGCCGTAGGAGGCGTGATCGTAAGCGTGTAGGCATATCCGGCAGTCAGAGCCGTAGTTGCCGCCGAGTAGGTCAAGACCGACTCATTGGAACTCTGGTCCGTGCTGGCAACAGCGTAGGTGTACACGCCGAGCCATGCAGTCGTCCAGGCGCTGCCAGTAACAGCCGCCGAGCTCGCCGCTACAGTTACGGAAGCAGGCGGCGAGGGGTTAGTAGTGGTCGCCTGACTGGTGCCACTCTGGCTATAGATGACCGCATTGGTCGGAATATCGCGGGCCGAGATGAACAGGTCGATCGGGAACTGAATCTTCCCGAAGCGGGTTGCCATGCCCTGGAGGTCGCCGTTGACGATGATGCCACGGCTTTCCGAGATGTCGGTACCGACAAGGTTGTTCAGGAGCGTGGTGACAAGGCCCTGAAGGTCGCCCATCGTATCCGGGTCCATGAAGGCATGGGTAATACAGCCATACTGGCGGTAGTTGGTGATGCTGGCCGCCTGCTGGTATATAAGATTAAAGAGAAGCTGTGCGTTGGTCTTGCCGGAGCCGCTTTCCGCCGAGGCATATTGCTGGAAATCAACAATATTCTTGGCCGGAATCTCCGCCGCAATACCGTTGTACATATTGGGGTACAAAGTCGCATCGCCCCAATAGTTCGCCCAGTTGATAGAGGCCAGGACCGACAGCGCGGCGTTCGTGTTTTCCTGCTCGACCACGTTCACAAAGCTGTTCTGCGCGGCTAGCGCGGTGGTGATCGCGCGGCCATCCAGGGCGAGCTTCAGGGTGATGGTCTTTAGCTCGTACTGGCCGGCATTGGTCGCCAGGGCGCCATTATCGACGCTTGAATAGGAGCCGAATGCGCCGCCAGGCTCTTTGCCGCCCGTGGCGCTGGCATACGGCCAGTAATCGACGACCTGATAGGCCGAGGACTTCTCAAGGGAGTTATAGAGCGTAAAGCTGTTTGGGCGGACGGTACCGCGAGCCATCTGCGTATCCAGGGACACATAGCCCAAGGACTGACCGCCCGTAACCTGGGACAGATTCGAGATGGTGCCAACGTCAAGGTTGGCCTTCGCCAGAGCGCCGGAAGCCTTCGCGACCTGAGCGTGGGTCGGGAAACGGTCAGCTCGGGTATTCTCCCGGAACAGCTTGGCGTTCATGTTCAGGCGCTTGACGTAAGATTCCGTGGCGCTCTTCATAAGCTCGTCTGAGGGAGACGAAGAAGTGCCATGAATGAAGTTCAAGATGCCCTGCGGGATCGGCTCTCCAACATCGCGTCCGAAGCGTCGGGCCATGTAGGCCGACACTTCGGCATTAGCCATTTCGAGTAGCTTAGGGTTGACTTTTTGCGTTGCCATAATGATTCCTCGAATGGTCCAAGATTAAGCTGCGTTGCTGAAAAGCTGCCGGATCGCGGCAGGGGCCTTGACGATCTGCGCCGAGACGATGGACTTGTCGATGCGGCCCTTACGAACCGCGTCCAGGCCAGACAGGATGCTCTTGCCCGCGACAACCTCCTCTCGCGAGTAGGTGCCGTTGTCCTGCCCTTCCTCAAGCGCCGTCTCGATGCTCTCCGAAGCCTGAACGGCCTTCGCCAAATCAGGCGGAACCGCAAGGCCGGACTGGCGATTGCCAGTCATCAAGAGGTTCATCACATCGCTGAGATTCTTGCTCATGATGTCGAGCCGGTTGTCGGTGCTGGCCTTGGCGGCAGCCTCAGCCTTGGCGGCAGCTTCCTTAGCAGCCTTGGCAGCCGCATCGTCCTGATTGCCGGTCGCGGGGTCTTGACTGGCGGCCTGATTGCCCTTGTCGTCGCCCTTGACGGCGGCGGCGGCCTTGGCAGCCTCTTCCTTCTCGCGCTTTTCCTTTTCCTCTTCCTCTTCCTTGGCCTTGATGGCGGCGGCCTTCTGAATCTTATCGCGCAGGGCGGTTTCGGCCTTGGTCACGCGCTTACGCATATTGCGTAGGGCGTCCATCGCCTTTTCGACCTTCTCATCCTCTTCGCCTTCGCTTTCCTCGCTGGCCTTCATGAGCCAAGCTTTGGCAGACTTGACGGCGCGCGCGGCCTTGTCGATAGACTCGGCGACGTCTTCCTCTTCGTCATCCTCATCGGCCATTTCAGCCTTGATGACGAGGCGGCGAGCCTTGGTGAGAAGCTGATTCGCCTTCTCAACGAAATCATCTTCATCTTCGCTCTCGTCCTTTTCGGCCTTGTTCATGGCAAGGACCATCGTGGTCAGAATCTTGGCATTTGCCTTGACGGCAGCCATATCGGCAGACAGAGGGGCCAGCATGCGCGAAAACTGAGCGTACAGTTCCGCGTTACCATGCTGCGGGGCGGGATTGGAGTACTGGTTGACCATGTTGGCACCGCCGGCACCAGACGCCGCTTCTACAGGACCAGTCACGATCTCGCCACGGGTCGGGTTCCGATGCTGTTCATTGCCGGTCCAGAGATCATCGACGGGATCGACGAACTCCTCAAGGCTTTTCTCCAAAGCCTTGAAGCTGGCTTCATCCAGCTTTGCCGCCTTGGAAAACGAACCGATCAGGGAGGCCATTCTTTCGCGCATCGTCTTATCAGCCATTGCCATGTCTCCAGAAAAAACTTTCAGTGAATCCGAGAATAAAGCGACTTTTTTCATTTGACTAGGGTTAAGTTAGCGTCTCCCATGCCGACGTTCTTTAATTATAAGATACATCATAGCGTGGGCCAGAATGTCCGCTTTATCGAAGGGTAGGCCACGACAAGCCATGTAGTGATTACGAAAGGCAGCAATCGTATTCCCATAATCTTTGTCATTGTGCGGACATTCCCTTAAAATATGACGCAGATATTCGCCCCACATCTCGTCTATGTTTTCCGGGCAACGCGGCGATCTTGGCGGTACAGGACTAGCCGCCATCATCTCAAAATCTTCTCCCGGCAACGGATCACTCTTACGCAAGGCAGAAATAAAGCTCTTGGCGGTAATCGCGCGAGCGAAACCTATAATGGAATCATTCATAGGCGTCCTGGTAAAAGCGAGACTACGCCAGTCAAGGCCCTTGACGAGAAACCGCGTTGCGCCCGATGTACATGTCGTACGCGAGCAATCTTCGATCTGATCGGCGATAGGGTATCCAAAGACGGATGCTCGCCACTGAACGGGAGGATTTTGCTGCAAGGATTCCCATAACATGTCGTACTGATACCGTTCCGGGTACGTCTTGCCGTCTGCTGATCGGGCGATTTCACCAACGACTGCCGTGCGGCCGTGTCCAATATCCTTGACTTCCAAGGGTCGGCCTACGATATAAGATGCCGGATTCGTTATGGGCGGTGTAAGCCTGTCACCGATCTCGGAATAGTGGTCTATGTCCAAGTGACCGTTTTTGATAAAAGAGTCCTTGGAACCTAAGAGCGCGGCCTGAAGGATAACGTCACCCTCCATATCCACATTTTCGTTAGACGCCTCGACCTCTACGATGCGACGACCATTATCGGTATGCGCCTTAATGACGGCCTGCATCTCGAACATGATCGCTTGGCGCATGACTATTACCGATATATGAGCAATAGCAGAGACTTTAAGATGATGTTGTTTTCTTGGCTAGGGTTAGATTACGCCGCCAATGGCGCATCCAGAACTCTTTTGGCAAGTCTTGACTGCGGGCTTGCCACCATCCATCTGATCTATTAAGCGTCAAGATGAAAGAAAAAAGCCAGACGAGAAACTTGTCTCTATCTGGCTGGTTTCGCATGGAAAAAGAAAACTCTGAGTAAATATCGCGCTTCATGGATGCGGCGATAAACTTGAGTCTCGCATTCTTCGTATCAGCGGCTTCCTCGCCGAGACGAACTAGATAATCGTAATAATTATTACGGCTCATCTGGTACGTCCGGCAAAAAATGCACGAACAGTCCTCTAACTCATCATAGTCATAGTGCTCTATTACCGGACTGCTGATCGGAACGACTGTATCATTCAATAGTGAATCTACCCTGTAGTATTCGATGTTTCCGATAGACCCCCTATAGCCAACCGAAACTTCTGCCATGATCCGCGCCATCCTTCTATGTCAACATAGCCTGATGGAGTGCCTTTCTCATAAATGCAGGACTGGCACTCCCCTTTTTCCCATCGGCCATCGCAATCCAGCATGTTCCTGGGGCAATAATCTTCCTTGGAGAACGTATCCATGGGGCGATATTCCACGGCAATGCCTGTCTGCGCGTGGAATACAGATAGGAATCCGAGGATGTCTAAAGACCCGTTTCCGACGTTGCGAAGTATGACGCGGCTTACACTAAGCTGTGTCATGGATTGTATGAAGGCCGCAAGCGACGTTCTTATGTCCCACGGTCTGACGTTATCGAGTGTCGGCACCGTGATCTTGAGAACAGGCCCTATGCTTGTGGCGGCAAAGGCTATGCGGCCATCGTGATATTCCTGGATCAGATCGTCCGGCAAGCCATTGATGACGACTGATATAGGCTTGGCATCTGTATCGGCCCAAGGCGCTGGCCAGATCGGTGCGCCGCTCTGCGTAGCCTCGGAATTGGTATAAGAGTCGTCATTATCGTCATGCTCTGACGGCGCAGTCGGCCCAAGTTGCACGACGGTTGATTCGGCACAAGCTACGATAACGCCAGGGCTATGATTGTAATTGATAAGATAGCAGTTATGCGGGAAGCCAAAAGCCTCATGGCTGATCCAGAAATTGCCGCGATAGCCAGTGTCATTGACTGATCCACCAGCGCAGATAGGTCCGTCCTTACTGATTCCAAAAGACTGAATGATGCCGTTTTCATTGATGATACGCGGACAAACGGTCGTAACGTCTTCGCGAAGAACAGAGCCGACCAAGGGATTGAGCCAGCGCGGGTCAATAATCCGTGTATCGGATCGCATATAGAAGACCAGCGACGATTCCGGCTCGCTGGTATTGCGAACCTTATCATTTTTAATATTGGCATCGGTATGTATCACATAATTGGGATATGCCGTATTCGCCAAGATACCATGCACGCAGGCATCAGGATTCTCGCCATGTACCACAATGGAGACGAGCGGCGCATCTTCAGGGACGCCAAATTGCACCGTATTATAGGCTTTCAACTTCGGGTGTGCGTTAGGCGTAACCATCGCCGGAATCTTGAGCCGCGCCAAATGATCTATGACAGCATTCGAGGCCGCTTCCGGGTCTTTTGGTGCGCCCATATGCGACAGAATGCGCGATATATGAAGGACTCTCTGTCGATACCCAATGCCATGCGTCGCCATAAGCGATTCGATACGCTGAAACAGGTTTCCGCCAATGCACGATATATGGACTGGCCCAAGATCGCCGTCAGCTAGGAGTCGTTCGTAATCGTAGCCATTGAAGAACATGGGATTCTGACGAACACCGTTGTCAAGATAGTCATAATCGCCAAAAATCAGATCAGCGTTAGGGTTGTCGTTTATAGCGACGGCAATATGAGCCAAAGCGTTGACGTGAAGCGCATTGCGAGAATCCAGCGTTAGGGACCATTGGCCGGCTACGCCGATAGATGCCCCATAATGAATACGCGGATCGGTAGGATTCTCCGTAGCCTCCTGATCCGGCAGATACGCCGTCCAGTTTTTATAGGACTGGTTGACAACAGACTCCAGCGCCGCTTGATCCTTGCCGGTGATAATTATGACGATTTCCGGGCCGCCTTCCAGAATCTCGTATTTCTGGCTATCAAAGACCTTGACCCATTCCTGGTAGGTCTGTTGAACCGGGATCGGTGCCCGCATATTATTCCGGTAATAGCCAAGCTCAAGGCTTTCACGGAAATCGGCAAGTTTCGGGTCATCCTCGGCCCCAAAGTCCCTTGGCTTAAAGCCCTTGAAGCGAGCATTGATGCGCCTCTGATCCATCTCCGTCGTATCGCCGGGCTTATCTGCGCCCACAAATACGTCATAGGCGCAAACGGTCGCGAAACCTAATGATGCGGCCCGCAAGGACCAGTCGGCTAAAGACGCATCTACGGAATCGTAGTCAAGTCGCGGCCAGCCGACAGCCGCCAAGGCATCCCCTTTCAAGAGGACGCAAGGCCCGCTCAAGAGTGTCATACGACCATATTTGTTCGTATGTTCATTCCGGCATACCACGTCCATGGCTTCCTTGGATCGGCCATCAACAGGCATGAACTGCCCAACACGCGGAAATATGCCGCTATTGTGCATGGGCATGATGGCACCTGCGTTCTTGGCGCGTAGACGATCCATCTGATCTTCTGTGACAGGCGTTCCTTTCTGAACGTATAAAACATCAGGAATAACGCCATCTGTTATAATGGGCGTGAACGAAATATCGTCCGTAACCGCGCATAGCCTGTTTCGCTTGGTCGGCACTGTGTCCATGACGTTAACGCCCTTAGGCACGACTGGGCGGAATATCTCTGCATTATCGGGAGTCCATAACCGGAAATACTCTTCTACACGATTGTCTATCGTGCCGTTGGCGGCGATCCATTCCCGGATTCCGGTCTTATGGCCTACCGAGGCTCGGATTGCATTGACCCACGCATCTGAACCGGAATCGGTGATAGCAATAGCAGGAACATCGCCTTGAACGTGGGCAGCCAAAACAGGCACATCCAGGGCACCAGCTTCCATAATGGCGATATTGGCCCGGATTGCGTTATCCGTTGGGATCAGAACCATATCAAGGTGGAACTCAGAGAGCGAGAAACCTTCTCGAAACTCGTAGAGCGAGCTATCTATGTCATTCGGGCGCTCGCCAAACAGGACGAACTGCACGCCGTCATCGGCTATCGGGGAAATCTTGGTCAAAGGAAAATCCTTGCCATAGCAGCCGACGCGAATCTTTCCGGTATTCTCTCGCTTCGCATTGGCGTCATCGGCCATGCGGCAAAGCGCCGTGAAATAATCCTTGGGCAGCAAGTTTCCCGTCACGCGGATATTTCTGGCATGAAACTTACGTCGGATAATCTCGGCATAGTCTTCGGTACTGACTGTGATAACGTTGCACGAATTGATCGCTTTGCGGATTCCGGCATTGATCCGCGCATCGTTGATAAAGTCCATGAGGTCATCCATCTCATAGACCATGAAGGCGGATTTCAGGCGAAATCGGTAGCGGGCAATGTCATCGACAGGCGTATTCGGCTGTCCATTCCAGATGACAATATCAGGAGAAAGCGCCGTCAAAGCATCATTATCGTAAGGCTGCGGCTCCAACATCGGGCGAATAAAGCCTTCCTTAGCCATGACATAGGATGGATAAATAACTCGGTATTGGGCATTACCGGATGTCTCGCCTGGATGGATAAGGACGACGGGGGCCTGACGATAGCTTACTGTTTTCAACGTTTCTCCTTTGCACTGTCTCGACGCACACCGGATGCGTGACCGTGCTTCTCTGATTCAGCGGGATCAATCTTGTGTTCCATGAGATTTCCAGTAACAGCTTTGCTGCCCATGACGGCGGTAATGGCGGCCTGATAGATACCAGTCAAGGACGGATCTGTCGGGGCATTGCCAACAAGCTCGGCTATCTTGGGATTTCCGCCATATTCCTTAGCGGCATCCTCAACAGTCGGCAAATCGGCCAGGGCGCGACGCTCATTGACGGTCATCGCCAAGACACGAGCCTCATATTCTCTGGCATCCTCCTGCGGATTCTTACCGGAAAAAGTAAATTGCAAATGCGGATAACGAGACCAGAGGAGGTACTCATTTATCACGATCTCGATATGTGTGAGCAGTTCCTCTATGCCAGGGTCTTCCTCATCGGCCCGCAAGTTTGCCGTCTGATTCGGCAATTCCGAGTCCGGGCCATTTCCTGATACGCGGTAACCAAGACGATGCGGAGGAAAGCGATAAACGGTGCAGAAGGCGCCGATAGACATATTGATCCAGTCTTGGTAATAGGCTTCCTTACCTTTGATATTGGTCAAGTCCAGAACTTCGACTTCGCCGTCTTTCGGGACAACGACAACAGGGAGCGCCCATTCCTTGGTAGGTCCTGATTTCAGGTTCTTCCACATACGAGCCAGAACGTCTAAATGGCGCTGTACCCATCCCGTTCCTTTGACGAGAAGCATGCCGTTTGGCGTCGAGTTCTTCGTAAATGTACCTGCATTCATGTCTATGGCGTTCTGGAAACCTTCGATCAGCTTGATGCCGATTTCGATTTCACTTAGGCCATAGCCCCATATTTCGGGGTCGGCACGCGGATTGCGGACATACCATGTCAGATTCTCGCGCGTGAATGAAGTAAGGACGTTCCCGGCTTCGTCCACGGCGACGGCAAACTTATTCTCGTCTCCCTGGTATCCGTGCGGACCAGTAAGACGGATGTTGCCAGCATTGAGGCATTTGAATGCCTTAACGCGGCCGCTATCGTCCATGTCCGTCCAGATCGCCATACCGTCATATGTCAGCGTATTACGCGTCAGCATGGACAGAAATTGACGCAAAGACGTGAACTTATGCGCGTCTCGTGAGCGCGCATTCTGAATCTCGATGTTGCAATTCAGCAAGAATTGCTCGGCCTCCCGTATCTCGGAAAGCTCTATGTCCGAGGGATGCTTCTTGGCTTCACGAAGCTCTATTCGCCAGCCCGGCTTCCACGGTTTAGATGACAACGTGGAGTAGCGGGCCACGTCGGCCACGCGCATGCCGATAATCAGTTGCGGAGAAAGATTCGTCTGAACCGTCTTAGCCAGAGTAGTCGGCGGGACGCCAGGCCACTGGATGACGCCGGAGTTATGCATCTCCGGCATATATGAGATGTTCGCGAAGGACTGCATGTTAGGCGGTGCGCCTAACGCTTTCTGAAAATAGTTGACGTACTGGTCGATATTAAAGGCGATTACACCATCCGGTAGCGAGGGGAGCATGGATTTTCCCATGCCTTTAACTCCCTCGTTGGGGTCAAAATTGGTAGGACCGCCTAATATCGCCATGCTTGGTGTACCTCATCGCAATGGCCTGAACAATACATGGTGTTGACTCATAGAAAAAATGCTATATATATGGTGGTATATCTCCATATATGGACACTATAAAAGCGAGGGTATATAATGCTTGAAACGGAGGAAACTGTAGGAAAAGGGTTGATGACAACGGCAGAGGCCGAAGCCCTCTTAAAACTAAAACCAAATACCCTTGTTATGTGGCGCGCTATAGGAAAAGGCCCCAGCTATCTCAAGATAGGCAAGGCTGTTCGCTATAGCCGCTATGACCTAGAGCAATGGGTAGACCTACATAGGATCGAAGGAGGCATTTGAAAACGACCAAGACAGCCGGTGTAGTCGAAGAACAAGCCGAAACATCTATTCCGAGACGATATATTTTCGCTATTCACCATTCTGGCGGTATTTCCTTTGTCGTAGCCGACGATGTCGCCGTAGCCTCCATTTTCGCTTTCGACAAATGGCAGGGCATACATGGCATCATCCTCGTAGGCCCTGTCGAAGCCGACATAGCCTGCATAGATGATGGTAATGATGGGGAAGCGATCCACTGAAAATTATGAGGATAATAAAATGACGGGAAACGTAATTCACTTAAACGGGGATGCAAGCCTTGATATAAACGGCGATATAAACATGAAAGAAGATGAGTCGTGCATCTACTATATCCAGGCCGTCAAAGACGCCAAGGCCGAACTCATTGCGGCCTACGTTCGTAGACAGGATATGGCGAATGCCTATAAGGATGCTATCAAAGCCGTCGCTGAAAAGGCCAATATCGACAAGGGCGTGTTAGCCAAATATATCAAGGCACTAGCAGATGACACCATGGAAAACGAGCAAAACCGCTCCCAACAGTTGGAGATGCTGTTTTCGATACCAACGGACTGA
>JAEHJW020000963.1_pt1 | contig 25582 bp, 29 predicted proteins | sample 9271431 | NCBI WGS metagenome assembly JAEHJW02 | reverse complement strand
CTAAAAATATCCAAACTTTTTTAGAACTTTCTTATCTTCATTTTCTTCGTGTTCACGTTCCCCAAGAACCTCATCATTTCTCGCAATTATGGGGTCAAACCAGTCGGCTTTCTTCTTAGCCCAATCAATCCATTCCTCATCAATATTCTCCGCAGACTCTAAAGCAGAGATAAAGGCCCTGATTTTACAGGCAGTGTCATAATCCTGTGCCATATTGGTCAACGCAATTGTCCGATCAACTTCTTCGTTATAGCGTTCCCGGCGTTCTTGGCGTAGCCTCTCCTCTTCTTCTTTTTTACGCTTGGCTTCCTCACGTGCTTCCCGGTCAAGGCGAACCACTTCAGATTCTTCATAGAGTTCGATTAGTATATCACCAAGCCTGGATTCAATATTAACCGTATCTGTATCCCTGAAATATTTGCCCTTACGAATACAGATTCTAAGTTTTCCATTGAAAACATAGTCATACTTACGAATATTGGGTTTACTAGCCCAGGTGTGATGGCGCTCTGCATCTTCATAGATAAGTAATTCCTTTGCCTCTTGCCGAGTGATTTGATGCTTGACTTCATCTTGCGCCTCAAACACTTCTAGATAGACTTGTTCACCTCTAACCTGAAGGGAAAGATCGTTATTGACAGAACCGCCTAAACTTTCAATTTGACGATAAAGCGCATCAAGTATCCGAAAAACCCTTGGAAGGGTTTCATCTGAGATAACACCGGCTAGAAATGGTGGACGATTGGAATAGCTATAGTTATTGAAACCTTTTTGTGTACCCTCAGGCCTCATGTTCTTTTTATTCCATTCTTTGACCACAGATCTATAGGCAATTATCTTTTTATGTAATTGTGCATGTTCAGGCGATACCTTAATTTGTTGTGCAGCAAGAAGTACTGGTTGTCTCTCGTCTTCAGATATAAATGTAAGCGTTTGCGCTGTTGCATTACCGACCTTTACGCCTTCAAAAGTTCTTGCCCCGACTATCTCAGTAACTCCTTTTGTTTTTGGGAGCGGGGTCTTTTTGGGTTTTGCCCCGGCACGAATCTTTGACCAGTAACCCCGGGGTGGAACAGGTATATTAAGCGATTTACAGATTTTATGTATCGCGACGTTGGACACGCCATATTGAGCAGCAACATCAATGACCGGTTTTGCCCATAACTCTTCATATAATTTTTCCCGGTTATAGACGTTATACTTACCATTCCCGGTATGATAAGAAAGCTGATTGTCTTGAGGGGTATCCAGCACTTCATCGACCGGCTGCTCGTCAGTTACTTTGGTTTCCTCTACGGCTTTAACCTCTGAATCTGAGTTTTCTATGACTTTGACATCTTGGCTAACTTCAGTAACAGCGGTAGTGCGTTTAGACCTTTTCAGGTTAGAGTTAGCGGGTAACGTGACTTCAACGATAGAAGAATCCGGCAAAGGAGTTTTATTTACGGCCTTGCCAAAATTTAATTGGGTCCAGTATCCCGATGGTGGATAAGGGATATTATTTTCTTTGCACAGTTTCAATAATTCGGCGTAAGGCACATTATATTTCTTAGCGACACCGGACACGGAGATCTTCCATATCTCATCATACAATTGTTCTCTGGATAACTTTGTAGTTTGCTCTTCTGTCAAAGTGATTCCTCCTTTCTTTTCTTATTTCTTAAGTGTGGGCAAATATTTTCGGCATCCATGTTCTCCCATGTTGAATCGGCATCAAGCGAAAACGCGTATTCAAATATTTTTATATCCCTTGCTCCTCGCTTTCGCTTAATATAAAAAGCAGGTCCTTTTTCATTTCTTCAAACTGCAAAATGATTGTGTTGAGATTCTTTTCAATGTTTTGAACCTGAACATTTGTTATCTTCCCATGCTTATATGCAATCAACCGCTCATCAATAATATGGTAACTCCAGCTATCGGAGTACCGATCTTCATTCTTAATAGCAAATCCGATTGGTAATAGATCATTTCTCATTCCAATACTCACAGCCATAGGTGATATTCCAAGATAATCAGCGGCTATTTTGCATGTGATTTTCGGGAAATTCCTTATCTGTTCGTCTGTATATTTACCCATCTGTTTCACCTCCCTGTTTTAAATGGTAATTAGATTATATAATTATATGGAAAGATTATCCACAGGTTAACTCAAGGCTCAGCTTATCTACTACCTATAAAATAACCTTAGACAAAATGAAAATATCCGCAAGGTCAGCATATCACTGCCACCCTTGCGGATATTTTTTAGTGTTTTGGATATTATGCTTTAATCACCGTTCCATCCCTAAAAGTTAACCGGACATCATCATCAGCAAAGACCATAACATTATCAATGACCGCAAACCAAAGTGTCTCGTCAAACTCTGTCAGAACTGAATCTTGCTGAAGCAAGGTGGTAAGAAAGTTATCCAGCTGCTCTCGTTTTGCACTGCGGGCTTGACGTTGCTCCTCAACTTTTTCAAGCGTGCCCTTGGCCTTCTCGTATCGTGCCACAAGCCCATTATAGCGTTTTTTGTATTCAGCTTGGTCGATGATCGAGCGGGCATTCTCATCCACACACTGGCGAATCAACTCTGTAACCACTGCAATCTCGCGTTGCAATTCTTCAGTTTGAGTATCCAAGGAAGAGGTATCCGTTAACACCTGCTTGATCGTTTCACAGTTCTCCACAATTTCGTCTTTATTGCTTGTCAATTGGTTAAAGGCGTTTAAGAATAACTGTGTTAGGGTGGCTTCGCCAAAGTGTGGTGTTCCGCATTTTTCGGAGCCTTTGAATTTGTGGTTACATTGCCAAATCGTACGGCGGAATTTGCTGGTGGAATGCCACACCTTTGAACCGTAGAAATTACCACACTCTCCGCAAACAATTTTACTAGAGAAGCAGCTTGCGCCGCTGTGGTGACCGCCTTTTTCCTTTCTGCGTTTCATCTCAAGCTGAACCATATCGAATACATCCGGTTCAATTATTGCCGGATGACTGTTTTCAACATAATATTGAGGAACTTCTCCTTCATTGACCTTTTTCTTTTTGGTAAGGAAGTCAACAGTGAAGGTCTTCTGAAGCACAGCATCGCCCTTGTACTTCTCGTTGGTGAGGATGCTTTCTACAGTACTGACTTGCCATTTTGTTTTACCCGACGGTGTTGGTATGCCACTTTGAGTAAGGTGTTTAGCTATACCCGAAGGGGTCTTGCCCTCAAGAAACAGCCTATATATCAAACGCACCGTTTTCGCTTCTGATTCCACAATCTTGGGCAGCCCATCTTCACCTTTGATATAGCCAAGAAATTGACCGTAGGGCAGACTGACCTTTCCATCAGCAAACCGCTTACGTTGGCCCCAGGTAACATTTTCGCTGATTGAACGGCTTTCCTCTTGGGCTAAAGAGCTCATGATAGTTATCAACAGTTCGCCCTTACTATCGAGAGTATAGATGTTTTCCTTCTCAAAGTACACTTCCACTCCCTTTTCTTTGAGCTGCCGGACGGTTGTCAAGGTATCCACAGTATTTCTGGCAAACCGCGACACCGATTTGGTAATAATCATATCGATTTTGCCGTTAAGAGCATCGGCAATCATCAGTTTAAAACCGTTACGCTTTTTGGTGTTGGTAGCCGAAATACCCTCATCAGAATAAACGTTAATAAACTCCCAGTTTTCTTTTTCTTGGATGTAGCGTGTGTAATAATCAACTTGAGCTTCGTAGCTTGAAAGCTGTTCTTCGTTATCCGTCGAAACTCGGGCATATGCGGCAACTCTTTTCTTGGTTGTCACCCCAACGAGATGCGGGGAAAATGGGGCTGCTGTTGCTGGAATGATAGTAACTGCTCTTACTGCTCTCATTTGCTTTCCCTCCTTCTTTGATTTTCCCGATCACGTGCTTGCTGTCTTAAATCTTCAGTCCACCTCTCGCTTCGAGGACGGTCTTGCCAAACACGTTTGATCTGCTGTCCGTCATTGAAAACAAAAACCAGAGTGTTAAACTCTGGCACGATGATTTCTCGTATGAACTTTTTGAAAACAGCCTCATCAAACTGCAATACTCCTAGAACCTCGGTGATCATTTCTAATAGAGTTTCCTCTGGTATTTGCTTTGTGTGGCAAATGGCCTTTCCTTCTTTTAGGAAGGTTGCGCAGTTCCAGGACACCTTACCGCTAGAAATCTTGCGTTTGTAGTTCTTGCCACAGTGCGGACAACGAATCACGCCCGAAAACGGGTAGCGCTGAGTTGTCGGGCATTTTGTTGCAGCGTTTTCCTTGTTGTGCTCATAAATAACTTGCGCCTGTCGAAAGATCTCATTATTAATAATGGCCTCATGGGTATCCTCGGCGTAATACATGGGAAGCTGACCACGATTCAACGTAAGAACTTTAGTCAGATGATCCGATACATATTTCTTTTGCAGGAGGGCGTTTCCTGAGTATTTCTCATTCCGAATCATATCGATGATACATCTGACAGACCATTGGCCTCCAAACCTTGTGGGTATTCCTTCACCTTGAAGCCTGCGGGCAATTGATGCTGTAGTTATGCCGTTAATGTAGTCACGGAAGACCGAGCGGACAACCTCTGCTTCCTTTGGGTCTATTTCCATTTTGCCTTTCACGCTGCGGTATCCGAACATAAATCGCCAATTAACAATCTCTCCATCCTCAAATTGCTTTCGTATCCGCCATTTGCAGTTTTCACTGACCGAACGGCTTTCCTCCTGCGCAAAAGAAGCAAGGATGGTGAGCATTAACTCACCATCCCCGCTAAGAGAATGAATATTCTCCTTTTCAAAATACACATCCACATTGATACCTTTCAATTCTCGTACCACTTCGAGCAAGGTCACAGTGTTTCGAGCAAACCGCGATATGGATTTTGTAATAACCATATCGATAACACCTGAACGACAATCTGCGAGAAGTTTTTGGAATTGTTCTCGGTCTTCTTTGGTTCCGGTTAATGCTTCATCGACATAGATGCCACCATATTGCCAGTCTCGACGCTTCTGAATATAGTCGCTGTAATAGCTTACCTGAGCCGAGAGCGAATGGAGCATGGCATCTTTGCCGCTGGATACTCTGGCGTAGGCAGCCACACGCTTTTTCTTTGGTAGCATCGGCTTTGTCGGTGACACTTTCTTAATAATTCGTTCCATCGAAAGCCCTCCTTTCAGTGTCACATGTTACCCTTACTACCTATATATAGCAAGTTATATCAGCGCCATACTACACCTAATATTGGGCGGTATTTTTCAAGCATCATTCCATCTATTTTTTTATATTCTTGTTCAGTAATCAATCCTTTTTTAAGCATAGTTTTAGCTATAGAGAGTGTAATACGATATGCCTTTTCACGGTCGAATTGCTCTTGTGTCATCATTGATTCCTCGCTTCCAACTGTATCTCTTTCGTGAACCGGTCTTGGATATAACATGCATGAGTGCAATATTTCCGGTTCTTGTTTCCATAGCTATCAAACGGTTTTCCGCATCCCGAGCATTCTAAATGGTAGATAGATTTTTGAGAGACTAGGTCCGTATGACTGTTCCACCAAGCTATACGGCATTCATCAGAACAGAATTTGCGCGGCTTCCTACCGAGTTGCTGCTCGATAGACTTGCCACAATTTTTACAGAAATTAATGGACTGTTTTCCTATATCTGCTTGTTTCGCTTTTATAGTAGCACTCATACCGCCGAGGTTATTTCTTTGGCAGAAAGATTTTATCGTATTTTCCGATAAGCCAAGGCAGGCTGCAATCTTCGTGTAACTTTTGCCTTCACTACGCATACGTCGTAACTGTTCCTTTTGATATAAGGTCATAGCGCGTACTCCTTTGCAAAAAAAGTGAGACCCGCAGATGTTACTCTACAGGTCCCCAGGTTGGTTCGACAACTTAGATATATTTTTATCAGTATAATAATATCCTTTTGAATCGTATACTGAGCCTTATAACAATACTGTCAGCACGTTCAAAAAGGATGACGATGTTTGTTTATTGAGCTCTTGAATCCGACAGATTTGTGACGTTTCGTAAATTAATTAGGAAGTTAAAGAGGAAACGGGCAATGTTACGGAGAATAGATTGCGTGCAGGAATAAATGGGCATATATGGGCGGATGTGAATGAAATGGGATATGAATACAAATTCTTTAAATAGTTAAATCACGAATTTCATTATTTGAAATATTCCTTAGTATTAAACCGCTCCTTATCACCACTTACCTATTGAGCAATATCGTTCAAATCAATATCCACAACTCTCAAAAATAGCACCCCCCGAAGCGATGGCATTGGCTAAATTAATGGGAGTTAAGCGCATAAATAATTACAATAATATTAAGAGGGAGGAATTAGATTGGGATGGTCTTTTTTTAAATCAATGAAGTTATTCGGAGGATTTAGGTTAAATGTAAGTAAAAATGGTGGCATAGGAATTAGTGGAGGGGTTAAAGGTGCTCGCATTAGCGTTAATCAGAAAGAAATAAGAACAACTCTTTCAGTTCCAGGCACTGGTATTAAATACCAAGAACGACATAATCTAACCAAAAAGAGTCCTGATAAATCAAAAAAAGCAGTTGCTAATAACAACATAAAACTAAATGCGATTGAAATTAATAAACTTCTTCTTAGTGCATTGTCAAAATTGAACTTTAGCCCTGATTTATTCGAGCGAGTTACGGAAGAAGTTATGGACGAAAAAGTTATGTATATTAAATCCGCAGATGGAAGTGACAGTTGGTTCGGATTCATATTCATTGATGTGAATCATTTTAGCTTTGTATACTTTGATGGCTCTATTGGTCTAGAATATACTAATTTTGAATATGATGTTTGCAATTCAAAGTTTAATAAAGATACCGATACATATACTGTAGATATTAAACTAAGATTGAATAACGGAGAAAGGAAAACCTTAACTTTCGTTTGCTCAGCTGTGAAGGCAGCTAATATTATCGAACAAATTAATAAAATTACCAGAAACGTCAAACCGTCGTCAATTAATGAAGAATTCATAGATAACATTATTGACGGCTCAATTGTATTAATCAAATATCTGAATTCTAACCATGAACTAGGTTTCAAGGATATGCATGATAGTATTGTAACCCTTGAAATCGAATCCGACAGATTTGGTATTGCGAATACAGATTATAATTCTTCTGGTAATAAGCTTAGTATGTCCGATCTGTGTTTGGGCTACAACGAGTGTGTTGGATACATTTTTAATGCCTACGTTATTTTAATCATTGAATTAAAACATGGGTCAGATAGTTATTATGGGTCATCTCTATTTGTATTCAAATGCAACTTCGAAACTGCAGAAAAGATTCGCAAAGAAGTTTCAAATAGCCATACAGTGACTAAAACTGCAGATGCAAGAAAAGAACTTAAAAAACAACTAATCAATGGGACAGGTAAAATGCTAACATCTTCTGATAAGGATCTTCATAATTGCGAAAGCGAAATATTTGAACTGGCAGTTAATCCGGATAGTTTTAGTGTTAAAGGAAGTGGATTTGAATTCAGTACTTCATACGATACGGTGGATGGTTATAAAATATGCAATAATGATATTTTTGATGAAGTCTCCATTTTAACCATTGAACTAAATAACTCCACTCAATTCCAATTCATATGCAATCATGAAACTGCGGAAAAGATTAGTAAAGAAGTGAATAGCTATATTTTTGCAAAATAATGGGGTCCGATAACCGATCCTATGTTAAGTAACCACAACACTTAGACCTTAAAAAACACCAAAATCAGGCTTGAGGGCCGATTCTGGTGTTTTCATATTTGGCTATTTGCATGTTTTTCGCAAAAACTACCAGCTGCCAATTGCTCGCTATTGCTTCAATTACCTATGCCTTTCATATAGCCAATGTTACCCAGTATATTAAACTTGTCCGTCATGGGTGGACTCTCCAGTAGATATTTGATCATTTTCAGTAAGCAACTCTATTATTAACGATGAATGATCCGAATAATTCTTAACCCGCTCCTCATGAGAATGATCCGCAACATGCAAATTATCCATTAACAAAGGAGTGATAAACGCATAATCCAATCTAAATCCATTCCCAACTCTACTGAACCATGTAAAATCCCGTTCAAGTGGATGTTTCATTCTCCAAGCATCGATCCATCCAATATTAGCAAGCTTCTCCATATACTTTCTCAATGCAAAGGGTGTGCCCTCGGAATCAATCTTTAACCCCGTATTAAAGTCGCCAATAATAATTGATTGTGTATCAATTCTATCCCCGGCATATTGAACAACTGCTTTCCAAAAGTCTTCTTTCCCCCATTTGTCTGTTGCCCCCGGAATATGGACCCCAAGAATGTATAACCCTAGTCTTGGAACAAGTACGTTGAGCCATCGATGTTGAGCATTGGGCAGTCGGTTTTGCTCTATCTCATATAATTCTATGGGTTCTTTGCAAGCGATAAAAATCCCATTTGTTTTTGCTTCAGGATTAGAACTCAGTTGAAAATACCACCCGGCGTTCTTTAAACGATCTCTAATTTGTATCTCATTTACCGCTCTGAACTCGGTTAGAACAATTAAGTCGGGATTATGATTAACCAAGGTCTGAAGAATATCGTCAATGCGTGATGAACCTCCATGTTCTATGTTCCAGGTAAGTATTTTCATCTCATGTTCTCCCCTATACTTGTCTATAATAAATGGACTCTTATACAAAGAAGTAATTATCGATGACTGCTTTGAGCTAATTTATCCTTGATCTCACGTAAGCACGTACACCCTAATCCTTTAATTTTAGATAGTTCCTTTTCAGAGAGTTGCACCAGTTCCCCAATTGTTTCTATTTCAGCACAATAGAGTACTTTGGATGCTCTCGTACTAAGGTTCAGTATCTCTAGTCCAGGAGAATCAGAGAGCTGATGACAAAATTCCCCGCGTTCCTCCGCCATTTTCTCATCTACGTATTGTTTTTGTATATTACTCTTTACCCAGAAAGTTTCAACTGGTACATCGAGTGCCCTGGCCAATTTACTGGCAACTTCAATACCAGGTAGTTTCCCATGCTCAAGATCCCCGATGAACTTCGGTTTTGTTCCAGCGAGTTCGGCCAGCGCCTTTAATGTAAGACCCTTTTCTTTGCGTAGACGGGCGAGCTCTTTACCTGGATCCATCATGTTGCATCCCCCTAAAAGCGATTGTAATACTATTTCTCTAAATTAAGGGGAATTCCTGTTACACACGATACAAAAACCACTGACATTCCGGAACTCTATATTTTAGCTCAAAATTCTTTATATAACCATTAATTGCTCCCTGACAACCAAAGTTGAGCTCGCGGCAACCATCGGACTTACCCTCACGCCGGGTTAGTATCTTATCGATTCGAACGACGATTGTCTCCCCATCTTCCACGATCCTATATTTCTCCGGGCGTATAATTCCTTCTTTGCTGTGCGTCACAATGGTCTCAATAGGACTCATAAGTACTCTCATACTAACCACATTTGGCCCAATCACCTGTAATGCACTCGGTGCATCCACCAACATGTATGAGTTTGTTCTGGCACACTGGGCATTTGTTGTGCTGGATTAGCCACTGTTCACAAGGTTCCATGCAATAGGACTTTTGATTTCAATCAACGCAGACATCTTTCATTTAATCCACCTCACCGTACATATATTTTGTTATTCATCGAACTTATGTTCTATTATAGCCATATTCTAAGATAATATCAATAAAAAATATCCTACACCCGGATACCCTCCAAGTGTAGGAATACTATAAATGGGTCTTTAGCGAAGGCCTGTGTTGTCCTATTTTTGTTCTGAAAAGAAAGAAATATTTGCACTAGGTCTTGGAATTATATTACGTATAAATAAAGTTAATAGTTACAAACTATATACAAAATAAGTTAGGTCGGTGATTTTATTGCTGTCCACATTGTTTTATCCATCGTATATACTAATAGCTTTTATAATTTTATTTTTAACCATCCCTCAAAAAGATTTAAAAAAATATTTTATTTATGGTGTGCTTTTTGGAGGATTCGGTGATGTAGTAGTAGTTGGTTTATTGCAAAATGTACTACATATTATCTGGTTCAAAAATGCAGGCATTTTTAATGTTTTAGGAGAAAATTTGCTTTCCCCTCCCAGTTGGATTTTAACAGTTATGATCTTTCTCCGTTTTTTACCATCACGAAGGTTATTTCTATACGCTTATATTTTAGGATTTGCGGTTTTCAGTGTTGGCTATGGTTATTTGGTTCATAATGTAGGTTTATTTGATTTTAAACCCTGGTATTATCCATTCTTTGCTTATCTTACTTTTTTGCCTTGGTGGTCAACTATTACTTGGGTATTCATTAAAACCAGTTCTCTAATAAGGAACCCCATTTAAAGCACCCAATAAATCACATGATTTCCTATAGCTAAACCCGACTCTTTAACACCTGTCGTAATTGGTTCGATAAACTCCCAACTATCGAAGCAAAGACCTACACCGCAATCAGCCCCTGTGCCTGATTACGGTGTAATTCTTGCCGAATTATAAGTTTAGTTGAAGATCTCAGCATGTCTAGCTCGTGCTATTTCCTGCAACTTCCACATTATTCGGTACTGCTGTTCTCGCCTTTTCCTGTTCCGCAAGATTTAGCGATACATTCAATTTACCTAGTTCTTGTTTAATCAGAGTCTTTACTATATCGAGTATGGAGTCCATCGGAAGATCTTCTTTACTAAAATTAATTTTAGACAATTCCGCTTGAATAATATTGGTGAAAGACTGGGATATATCATCGATCGGGAATTCCTTGACTGGCTGCTGTTTGGCGTCAACGTAACCCTGTCCAAGAATGTAGGACGCTGATACGATGACAAGATAGAGAACGTCCTCAGTTGGCATACCTAACTTGAATATGGAATTAAACAAAACCAAGATGGCAACCCCGATAAAAACCCACAGTTTACGAGACTTCAATTTATCAGACATAATTTAATCCCTCTTTCAAATGGAATAGCAGGCCTATCCGACCTGCTTCATTTATTGCCCTATATAATAGGAAGAAATTTATTTAACCTAGATACTTTGCTACCGCTGCAGCCGTATCATATTTGTTCTTACCTGATAGTAACACTTCGTTTGGATGTTTGGTCGTCGGTCCGCCAACAACGATAAGTTTCTGCGCACTCATAGCATCTGCAGGTACTGACTGATCTGCAGGCCGCACAAAGATAGCGCAATGATCATTCTTTACAGCCACATCGGATCCCGACCAGTAGTCTTCCATTGTAAACAACAAGACTGCGACATCTAACACATCATTTCCTCCTTGCAAATCCTTAAATAACCGATCCCAAGGAAATCCTGTTCCCGGACAATTTGATTTATTAACAGAATCAATTCTGTAATGCCCAATAATATTATCCTTAGTTACCGGAATCGCTAAAGTCTCAATTAGCCACCGGTGTAAAGCTAGTGTGGCACAGTACTGCGCTTCCGGCATAACCTCTCCACTTTTCCCTTCATGCTCAATGGAAACTGTATAATAATTCGGGTTAACTCCCGGTATAAGCAAAGGCCAATTTGGTTTGTTGACGCTCCCATTGGCCCAAGCAGGGTTTCCCAAGTTAACATATTGGTGAATTTCGCCGCTTTTACCGACCCCAAAATGTGAACTCACCTTACTTGCCGGATTGGTAAACCAAGAGTCGGTGCCTGCTAGAGTTCCACTCATGATGTGGTCCACAATCGCGATGATCTTATAGCCCTTTGGGCTACTGAAGTTTGGCGATCCAATCCACTTAATATTTGGTCTATCCATTTCGTCACTCCTTTTTGACCATCATACGTAAAAGGATTAATAGGGTCCCTTCTGTTGCGTTATTATGGTAATGACCAATGCTCTGAATTAATGCGTAACTAGATAAACAATCAGACCTGTACAAACTGTCATTAGACCAGCAAGCGTTATGGCCACTGCCCACGTTGGTCGTCCAGATTGGATCGCCTTAAGTGCCAAATCCAGTTTTGCTTCGAGCCTGTCGAACTTGTCTCGTACATCGATTTGGATTGCGCTAAGTTGTCCCTCTAAGAATTTAACTTTTTCCTGAAGAACTGCAATGGCGGTATCTTGCTCCCCCACAAAACACCTCTTTTCCGGCTTTCGCCCCTTTCATTTTGAACCCATAAAAAATAACCGCTTATGCGGTTTGAGGTTTCCTTAGTCTTAGTCGCTTATTAAGTTTTAGCTGAATTGAAACTCATAGATTATTTTCATAGTTTTAGCACTGGTTTTTACTACGGGAGTTCCCAAGAGCTTTCTTGCCATTAAATTATACGTCTTGAATGCAGTAATATCTGCAATCAAACCTAATTGTGTGTTTGATTGCAATTGCGAACCATTGAACAAATAGTTTTCAGTATAACCCAAATAAAAGCTAGTCCCGTCCGAAAATAGCTGGGAGTCTCTAATACCATTGTTCACGAGAGTAAGTATTTGGTTTACATAATCATAAGAGTATATTCCCAAAGTTGGGTTCACTGCATACAAGACACCCCCACGAAGATGTAAACCATAGCAATTTGTGAAAGCAGGTACTGGTGTTGCTAAATTTCTGGTATCCATTAAAGTCAGATCGGATACTTTTATTCTACATATAACGCTATAATTCGTGCCGCTAAGGTAAATATAAGTGTCATCTACCGTTGTAGCATTATAAATGTAATTACCTCCATTATAGTAATTACAAACAGTCGCTGAACTCTGTACATAAGTTCCGTCTGATAACTTGTGCTTTCTCAAATAATAACTCTGCGTGGGATAGTATAAATAGCCGTTTCGTACACAAATATATCCCCCTGGAGAGGAGTTTAGGGTATAAGTAGCAACTTCTTGAAAAGTAGCAGGATCAATCTTGTAAACTGTAGTACCCGAAAACGCCCAAAAATATCCATCACCGTAGGTGAGAGGATTTCCATATATCCTTACAAATTTGGTTAAAAAGCTAATGTTAGTCCCAGACATTTTCTCGGGTATCATATAGGATCCTAGAACTTCTGGATACGCATAAGTCCAACATACGCTGTTTATAGTTCCGTTAGCTACGTTCGTGGCGAAGTCAAATACCCAATGTGCCTTAGTTTCATCCCCAAAGGATTCTGCTTGATTGATAGTTCCTGTCTTAGAGTCTGAACCCACATAAGGTGCACGACTAGCAAACCCAACAACATTACCTGGTATAGAATTTTCAGTTGTAGGAGATTCAGCCAGAGCTGAGTCTGTCAATACCAAGTACCTGAACATACCATCATAATTACAATTAGAGCTAGAACCATAGTTAAGCAAAGGATACAATGGCGGTAATCCCATGCCAGAGTTTGGACTTCCTGCAAATAATGCTTTTTGGGCTTGCTTCATAAGGGTTGTAAGCAAAGCGTTTGAGATAAAGTTATATCCTTCGCGCACATCCGTTAATTCACCAGTTTGAGCATCGCGCAACTCTATTCTGCAGTGACCTTTAACGGGCATGGGACTAAAATCAATTAATTCGTTCATGTCGTTCTTCCTTCCTAAGTAAGGGTTACTGTCAATGTCTCGGTAGGTGTATTTATTGCATAAGAGGGAAGCCTAAGCATTTCAGTAAGAGTAAACCCACACTGCTGGTCAAACACAACTGATAAATTCTCAGTAGGAGTTGCCATTAGATATGAAGCCAAAGCTATAACATCAGAATACATTTTATATATAAAGTAATTAGATCCACTCCCTCCACTAGTTGAGATTAAATTTGTTGTACCGTCAGGTTTAATGTAAGCAAAGGGGATGCCAGTACCATCATCCTTATAGAAGTATATTGAACCATCCTCTAACACCTGAATGTAGCCTGGAGAAGTATTTCCTTTTAACGAGCCGGGAACCAAGCGAATAGCTGCCCTATTTGATACACCTACCGTCGTATCCACCCCTGTATTAATAGAACCGCCGGATACCCCAATTTTAAGGATTGCATCGTTTTGGTCACCTATAACTTGCCCAGCTTTAATTGTTACTGCTTCCAACACCCCTGCTAAATGAAGGTCACCATTGCTATCAGCAAAAAATACTGGTGCCCCATTTTTAGATATTTGAAGCAAATCACTATTAAATATGGCTTCAGTTACACCGTCGGAACGAGTAATTTTTAAACCGTTCTTTCTTCCAATTGTCACACCATAATAGGGAGTATCCTCTTTAATCCCTCCGGCTGCTGCTATTTGCTGCTTAATGCTGCCTTTATAATCCGTCTCACTACGTTGAGGTGAATATGAGGGCGCTGTGGAAGTAACTTTAAGCCCGCCCTTGTACGACGCTTTATTGGTTAAAATAAGGGAATTGTAGGTCGTTCCATCCCGCCTCGTTATTGTTATTGAATCGCCAATCTCAAGGTATGGGTATCCGCGCCAATCCATCGTATAAGGCAGATACGAAAACCCATTAAACGTAGGCAATAGCGCATCGAGCATGGCTTGTGTCATATATGGATTGTAAAAGCTAAGCGTATGGTCTGCATCCCCAGAGCCAGTTGTCAGAGTTTCACCAACAGTATTGTAGGTTAGTTTTAATGCTGTATAAGTTTTTAATGGGTTGGTTTCATGTTCCGTAAAATAGTCGGATGCTGCCAGCGTGGTTCTCGTCGGGCTAGTTGAAAAGCTCACCCAGGCAACTTTTTCATCCTTGGTCATTCGGACACTAGCCCCATGAGCGCTCGCGATATACCCAAGCATGTCATGGATCGTAATATCCTCGTCTTTATATGGCACCTGATAGTTCGAATTGATTTTGACACTTGAATCCGAGGCATACCCAAGCTGTGCACAAATTTCGTTCCAGACCAATTGCATCGAAACCGGATAAGTTAAAGCAGAGACATACGTTTGTTGAGACAGAATCAATTTATCGTAACAGACAAACGTCCACACACTATTTTGATAAGACCGGGTGTCAATATAAAAAGTGCCTAAGGGCACCCACTCAGTGATTCCGCTCGTTCCATTCATCTGGACAAAGGGTTGGATTTTGGCATTCGTTGCAATCGTATCCGAGGTCCTGAGTTTAATCGTTAACCTCGAAGTGATGACGGTTCCGATGGTAAAATCTTCGGAAGGGATGATACTATCCTCTACGTCAAACTCGACAACCGAAGTGTTAAGATAATCGACACCATTCACGATTGCTTTAACGTTAAATTCCCGGTCGGACTGAGAACAATATTCTTTAAATAATGCTGAAGCATTATACATGGCCAGTCCTCCTATTTCTCAGTCAACGTGACTTTTAAACCATTCCATAGAATGGTCCCGTTTTGATTCATGGCAAAGGGCGTTGGCCTGTTTCCTACATAAAACGTTCGGGTGGCATACTCCCCATCCATAGGATCTGGGTAATAGCAATCAAAGAAGACATCGCTCATGGACTTCAAGAGTGCCGATATCGTCGGCCAATCAAGAACTCCCCAGGTCATTTCAATCTGTCGTTTAACCGCCACCCGGTCTCGGTTAAGGGTTCCATCGGCAGTACGCACCGTCGAATCACCGTTGTCAAGATCAAGCGGAGTGACGGAAAATTGCGTCGGGTATGCAGCGATTTCTGTATTATTAATTTTTATGAGCATAGTTCCATCACCCTCTTAAACCGTTAAAAGTGTCATACCGACTTGCCGGTGGACCGAATTTATGGACTTAATGGCGACTCTGCCAAGTTCGGTTTCACCGACTTTTAAGACCACAGTGGTATCTCCGCCACCGTTTCCTGGATTCGACCCCACCATGTTTGCCAAGGTTTTGTTCAGCATATCCTGAAGTTTCGAGAGAGGACTGACCACCTCAGGGTCAGAATAAGCGTTTCTGTTATCACCCACCATGGCTAAGGTGGGGCCATAAGCTAATCCACCGGTTGCTAACTTGGGAATTTGCGAGATGTTGATACCAAAGCTCTCTCCTCCTATATCCGGAACCCAATCGGGCATATCGAAGTGGATTCTATCGAGACCGCGAATCAAGAAGTTAACCGCGTCAATGATGGAGTTCACGACCCCCTTGAGGATACCTAGGATACCATCGAAGATACCAGCAAAGATCTCTTTCACACCCTGCCAAGCTTTTGACCAATTTAGAGTGAATACACCGGTAATAAAGTCGATAATACCGCCTAAAACCTCAAGAACACCTTTTGCAATATCCGCGACAGCCCCAAGAAACGTGCTTAAATTATCTCCAATGATCTTAAGGACGCTTACGAAGGTTGGCCCAAGTGTTTTTATTAACCAGTCAACGAGCGGAGCAATAAACTTGTTGTAAATTTCTAAAGCGTCCTCGATCACCTTAGCTACGAAATCGGCAATGACCGAGACCAAACCTTTTAGGTGATTGTCCCAAAGCTGCTGTAAAGACTCTAAGGCATTTTTAATGAGCGGTTGAATCACGGTTGTCCAGGCGTCGAGAATGATCGTTTTAGTGTTATCCCAGAAACCCTGCAGCCCTTTAAGAATCTCTGCCCCATAAGTATCCCAAGTCTGCTTGATGATCGTCCAGATATCCGTCACAACCTTGGTCATAAATACCTTAAGTTCAGTCCATGTCTGGACGACTGAACCTCTGAATTGCTGATTGGTCTGCCACAAATCCACGACAGCGGCTACCAATAATCCGATAGAGCCAACCACTGCTACAGCACCCAACGATAGACCGGCAAATACGGTAATAACACTATCCAGTGCCTCACCAAAGGCTGTGACGATTTCTGTCCAATGGGTGATAATGACAAACGAGGCAAAGGCGGCTATCATTCCGGCGACAGCAGACGTAACGGCGGCTTGATGCTCGACAATGAATTGTTTTACATCAGCGAAGAAGATTTTTACGGCATCCGCAGTGGATTTAACTTTCTCCTTGAAATTATCCAGAGACGTCGTATCGATGGAGGGCATCTTGGTTGTCGACCCTAAATTTACGCTACCGACCCCACCGGCTAAACCTAATCCCTCAGAATCCGAAGCATCAGATGAACTGGACTTTTTACCTAAAACATTTAGTTGATCAAAGGAAGCCAAGGATCCTTTGACGGCTGATGCCGCCTTTTTCACCTTGGATCCGGCGTTATCCGCTGCATTTCCCATAGCATTAAGCCCATCCGTTGCACCAGCAGTTGGTGCAGCAACCGCTGAAACCACCCCAGTTGAACCGAAAATCACCTCAGTAAAGGCTTTAAAATAAGCGGCAGCTATTTGCAGTTTCGCAATCACGGCATTGATGACCGAAAGCAGCGGTGTCAGCATATTAATAAAGGCTTGGCCTAAGGTGGTCTTTATGATGTCCCATTGCTGATTTAAAAGCCTGGTTTGATTGGCCCAGCTATTCGATGTCCGAGCAAAATCACCCTGGGCATCTTTCGTCACACTTAGAAGGTAATTGTAGCGGAGCAGCGTTTGCTGAGCCTGGGTCATATCCTTGACATTCGTTTTAATGCCTTGAGACATGGCATAGGCTTGCAAATTTGCCACCGTCATGTTGATGCCCAGTTGCCTTAAGGGTTCCACCTCTCCGGATAATCCCGATTGGATCTTTGAAAAGGCATCTTGCTGGGACAAGTTATAAAACGAGGCCATATCCGCAGATAGGCCCGTGATACCCTCAGACATATCGACCAGTTGCTGGCCGCTTAACCCTGAACTCTTCATCATAGCGCCAATGGTTGAGGCGTATTTTTTGGCAGAAAGCTCTGAAAGGCCGAACTGAGTGATGGCAGTTTTCGCAAACTGGTTGATTTGGTTGGCCATACCGCCAAACGTCACGTCCACTACGTTCTGGACTTCATTTAAATTCGAGGCGAGTTCAATGGAGCTCTTACCGAAATCAATCAATTTATTGACGGCAAAAGCTGCCGCGACAAGTCCGCCCAATCTTCCCAAAATGGTACCAATTGAACTCATACTCGATCGTGTGCTACTTGTCGCCACATTCATGCCCGATTGGAAATTCTCCATCGAACGCCTAGCTTGTCCCATGCTATCCTGCAACGGGTTCACATCGGCCCCAACTCTGACTAGGATATTTCGTATAATGCTCATCAAACTCACCTCCAGACGTTTGTGATTTGCTTTACAACGGCATACATTTCTTCATCGGTCATGGCATCACTTGGTTCTTGATCAAGGCTTTTAAGCGTACTTTCTAAATCCGTTCCTGATAGTTTTTCAAGCCTAGAAAAATAGGCAGAATAAAAAGCGGCCACAATGCCACTTTTTAGCTCGTTCTTTTTCGTTTCCGTGTAGACTTCTATGATGACGTTAAGTTCTGCTGGCGTTAGTTCCCAGAATTGCTCGGGTAAGAGTCCACATTGAACGGCGCTTCTTAAGGCTGAGTCCCAATCCCACTCTCCGTGCTCTGTACCGCCGTCCTTTGAGCGTTTTTTCCTCCGAAGGCCTCTTGAATCGCTTCACCCATCGCAGCAACTGCTGTTGGTATGTCGCTATAATCATCCACGAGCTCGGCCACTTTCTCTGGGGTGAGCGTATCATCCTCATGGACTAGGCCAGCCCATAGAATATTGGCAATTTCCGAATAGGTCATTTCCTCGCCGAAGTCTAATTTAGCGAGAGGCTTACCGAGGTTTTTTTCTATTTTTGTGAGCGCTACCATTCCATACCGAAGATTGCGCACTTTATCTAAAACAAGGGGTGTGAATTTCTTAGCCATGGCGTTGACTCTCCTCTTTTACATTAAATCAAAAAGCTGCACTGGGCAGCCTCTCCTTAATGAATTACGCTGATGCAGCAAGGGTTGGTTTACCTGCAACTTTAATTGTCGCGCTAAAGCCCAAAGCATCCTTGGAGTTAACCTCACCTACCCCATATTTGGTGACGACCCCCGAAAATGTGAAGTTCGCTCCAATCGACGTGGGGAAAGCAATGGTATAGGTATCCGTTGTACCCGCGTCAAACGACGTATCCAGCGCAAGCTGTCCTTGATCGGTGAAGTCAAAGTAACCCTCCACGGTAACCTCGCCACCGTCCTTAAACCCAGCAATGAATTTTTTGTACCCATCTATGACATCGATTGTGGTCACATCAATGGTATCTGCTGATTTTTCTGGGGGCTTAATTTTGCTTAAGGAACCGATCGTCACGGTCCCTTGCTTCAAAAGAGTGCCATTCGCTTTTTGAGCAGACATTGTTTAATCCCTCCTATTCGCTGTAATCAATCTCGACTTCAAGAACCGCTTTATATAACTTCACGGCGTCCTCGTAGGTCTCAAACTCGTTGATAAGTTCGGCTTGCTGAATAAAAGGCCCTGAGTCCCCGAGGTTTCTTTGAGCAAAGGTTTTAATCGCTTGGATAATAAGTTTTTTAAGAGACATAAGTCCTGAATAGGTTTGATGGTATAAATCAAGCTGAAATTGTGTCTCGACAAGGCCGTCATATCCTATCAAGGTCATGGTTCTATTGGCCGTACCTAAGGTGTAGGTTAGATACGGCGCTTTTGTTCCTTGCTCAGCAGAAATCGGGAATACTTTATTGGCGAGTCCTGAGATCGAGGACAACTCTACTGTTAAGCCTTGCTCTAGATCCAAGGTTATCACCTCAATTTATCCAGCTCATTGGCCATTTCTGTCAGGATGGTGTTCTGTATTTCCTCTCGATTTCTGTCCACGGAATCCCTAAGGAAACGCGTTCCAGGTATGAATCGGCCATTGCGTGTGGTAAACCCAGAATCAAGAAAGTGTGCGTACCATCCGGTATCATTAGGCCCCACGGTATACACTTTCTTTCCCTTCTTACTTTTTTCTGCCTTGATCTTTAAACTTTTCTTAAGGGTTCCCGGTTCATGAACATACTTTCCTGTCGTCCATTCAACGCCTACGGGGACATGGTCTTTGGCATAAGCCAAGGCAATTCTTGCTCCTTTGCGCGCAGAGGTACTTAGTACTCTGGCAGGAGCCTTTCCCACCTCTTCAAAAAGCTGCTTGACTTCTTCAACCCCGATAACATCATCCCTCGCCACTCGGCATCATCTCCTTGCACAGTAATTCGAGCACCCTATGACGTTCTTCGATGTCGACAACCGCTAAAATATCAAAGACCCTTGTCCCGTAGTTAATGCGCATGGAGGAAATAACACCGGGCCTATACCGCATTCTTATCCTGACATTGATTTCAGAATTCAGCTCTTGGGCAGCATAAAGCTCCCTGCCACTTAAAGGTTCGATGGATGCCCAGGGGGTTGCAAGATCTGTCCAAAACTCTAGCGGAGCACCATAGGAATCCTGTCCTGTGGAACGTTCTTGGATGGTTATTTTGTGTCGATAGTTTCCAGGGTTCATGTCGGTATCAACCGGTCCTGCCAGAGTAATGCCGATACTGTAAAGGCAATCTCTTCCGGTAGTTGCTTCGTCTCACTCAGTGGAGTTCTCTGCTCATACCAATGGCTAATTAAGAGCTTCATGGCCTGCTTAACTCTCTCGGGTACTTTGTCAGCTGTATCGCCATATCCGCACGTAAACTCAATAACGACAGCATCGAGTGGAAAGGGTACGAACGGAGGCCAGGGTTGGGCATAGGGAGGAGATATTCTGCCTAGCACTCCGCGAGTGCTGACAACATAGTGTTGATTTTCTTCAATCGTCGTTACTTCGCCCACAGAATTCTTGTACGAGATGGAATTAATCGTTTGAAGAGTTCCCTTAGGGATATCGATAATGAGATCCGGCCAATAGTCAAAGCTCATTTGCCAAGTTTGGGTGATAAAGGCTCGATTCTGAAACTCCTCACAATATTCCCGAGCCACTTTTATGAGGACAGAGATATAATCGTCGTCCTCGATCAGCCCTTCATCAAGGCGCAAATAACCTTTTGCCTCGGATAACGTCAGGGGCTCAACGATTGGAGGGGTTTTTAGGACTAGATTCTTCATTTCAAGCATCTCGCTTCCTATTAAAATGGGGGTGACTAGCCCCCATTCTCATCAGTCGACGGTGTCACTCGGTGGGGTTGCTCCACCGTAACGTAAGTCGTCGAGGAAATACTGTGCTGCGGTAATATTACTCGGATCCGAGGGAGCCGTTTTTACGGTAATACAATCAAATCCGTTATTCACATCTAAATGAGCCGGATCAATTTGAAAGGCCACCAGTTTATGGGTGAGTGCATCAGACGTTGTGAAAGAGACTCCGTCCGTTTGCCGAACCAGACTGTCCGAAGCGGCACAGTCTGGGTTAGCCCAAATGGGTACATGCGTCGTGATGGCCTTACTACCGGTACCCGAGACGTCCGTTGCTTGTTCAATGGTTATCGCGACCGATGCCACATTTTCCTGGTTGATATGAACTAACACTAAGCAGACGCCGGTGTCACGAAGAGTTACATAATCACCGGTAATTGCACCACCCGCTTGTGGGGCAATAGCCTCAACCACTTTAATATTTTCAGGCATTTCATGATAGGGCATAGTACAAACCTCCATTTCTTAAATAAGGTTCTTTATTAGGACCTATTTGCCAGTGCTACGAATGGACTCAACGTGCTGGACCCTTTGAATGGTTGAAGAGGGGCATTCCAAACTGATTGACCATCAACCCGATAAATGAACCGGAACACGTTCTCGTCATACAGGAAGCGGACGTGGATACTGGATGCTGCGTTGATTCCTCCTTTGTCGATCAACAAGTATTGCGAGAAGTCGGACAGGATGATATCTCCCAACGTTCCAAGCGTCTCACACTGCTCCAGAGGAATCACAGGTCGACCAAACAAGGTACTGTAAGGGGATCCGGAAACGCCACTGGCCGGCATATAAACTGGCACACCACCGGTTCCCACAGCCAGGGACATCGTGAAGAGTTGGGGTTCAATGTCTTGGTTGATATACCAAGCCGCATTTTGGCGTGACCGTCCCCAGCAACGCGACCACATATTCACGACGTTTTGAACATTAATAGTACCCGCAGCTTGTCCAGTTTCTTTGGCCACTGATACCAAAGCCTTACTGTTTAAGATGCCTTGAGGCATTCCAGCGCCGGATCCATTAATAATCGCATCATCCACTTTGAACCCGAACTCTTCGGAAAACCCTTGCATGATTACGGCTTCAAGTGCCGAGGCATCCGATAGGAGTTCATCGGTGGCATAGCACAGTCCGGTCAGTTTCCGTAGATTGAGCTCCATTTGTCTAAACTTTGGTTTACTGCCGGTTAAAGCGTCTGCTTCTCCTTCCCAATAGGCCTGAATACCACCCCAGCGGGATCCATTCTTTCGGCTTGTTTCATCGACACCATTAATTTTCATCGAATTGGAAGCAGTACTTAAAGGGATTTTGTTGCATTTGCTGGCTAATACGCCAGTATCATAGGTACGTTTGAGCAACTCCTTGGTAAAGTCCTCCTCGACTAAGAAGCCCCCGTCGCTGCCGACAGACTCATTCAGTCCGGTGGCCGCCTTAATGGAAAGTCTGGGATCGATCGATCCACCTGGTTTGGCTGCTTCAACGACGGCACGTAATTGGTCGCCAAAGGATGCGAACTTCTTGTCATCCTTGGATTTGGGTACAGCATAGACGGGTGGATTGACGGGAGTATTGAGGGCAGCCTGACGCTCATCAATTGATTTCTGGGCTACAAGCGTCCTTTCCAGATCGGTGATTTCGGTCTGGAGGGCATCAAATTGAGTTTGTTCTTCTGCAGTTAATCCTCTCTCCGCATCCATAGCGGCTTTAATCAGGGCTTGTTGGGCGTCAATTTTCTTCGTAAGTAGCGCTTTAAACATGGGCAAGTCGCCTCCTATTAATTTGAATTTGGGCTGTATAGAGGTCAATCGGCCTTGGCCGGGGTTCCTCGAGTTTAGTGGATTCCATGGTCGCAGACTGTTGTGGTTGTTGAGACAAAACGGAATTATTACCTCCATCTGATCCAGGGTTACCAAGTTGGTCGAGCACTTCGCTCAACAGATTGCTGGCCTGCTTAATCCGCTGTTCATTAGCTGACGATAGGGTTCTTCCTTCGTTCTGCACACCAGCCTGTGAGACATTCGTCGGTTGTCCTTCCAGTTTCGGGGTGTTACGGTACCGACTAAGATCGAAGGTTAGTCCATTCATGATTAAGTGTCCGTTGCCCATCGATGCTGCAAGTTGCTTAGTTTCTTCGATCTCGTCTGCGAAGCCGTAAGAGACAGCCTCTTCGGCAGTCAACCATGTTTCTGCCTGAACCATTTCGATGATCTTGTCTTTCTCGAGCCCCGTTTTGGCCTCATACGTTACCAAGATGCTTTCATCGATTTTGTCCATGTCATCTGCAAGTTTTCTGAAGTCATTGGCATTTCCTAAACCAATCGTCCAGGCTTTGTGGATCATCATCATGGCGTTCTTGGGCATATAAACAATGTCGCCAGCCATCGCAATAACAGACGCGATGCTGGCGGCAAGACCGTCAACGTATACTTTTTTCTGAGCCTTGTGGCGTTTCAGCATGGAATAGATGGCTTGGCCAGCGAAGACATCTCCACCCCCACTGTTGATATAGATGTTTAAGGTACTGATGTTCCCAAGATCATCGAGATCCTGTTTGAATTGCTTCGGAGTAACTTCATCACCCCACCATGTTGAACTCGAGATGTCCCCATAGAGTAGGAGCTCACCTTCATCGGCTCCGGTATCTTTCTTAGCCCGAAATTGCCAAAACGTCTTGTTCTTTTTAGGCACTGTTTTCACCCCTTTCAAGCATCAGTTTGTAGATTTCTTCAGCCATGGTTTTAATGGAATCCTGGGCTTTCTGAGTTCCAGCTTCGATCATGTTTGAAGGTGTCAAATAAATGTCGCCATTCGAGGTCGGGGACATATTTTCGAGTTTGCGGATATCGTTGACACTGAGCCAACCCCACTGGCGTCCGGTAGCATACGCAGTAGCCCGACTTTGAGCATCCCCGCGAAGTAGCGTATCGATTTTGAACTCAATATAAAACCCCGCTCGGCGTTCGATCGGGGATAAGAGTTGCATGTTAATATTTTCTTCCCATCGTTTGAACCAAGGGAGCATGGTGTACATGACAAATTCCAGGCTCTGATGCTCGATATTATTGTTCGTGGCCCGATCGAGGTTTTGAATTAAGTGAAGTGGTACTCGATAGATTCGTGCAATATCTTCGAGTTGGAATTTCTTGCTCTCTATAAGCTGCGCATCCGCTGGCTTAATCGTGAGCTGGCTGAACTTGGCTCCACCTTCCAAGATAATTGGTTTCCCTGTATTGGCGAGCCCCTGATAACTTTTGGCGAAGTCCTTCTTTAAACGTTCATAAGCTTGATCAGCAAGGGCTCCAGGATATTCGATCACACCTGAAGAATTGGCCCCGTTTTTATAGAAATTAACGCCAAATCGTTCATATGAAAGTCCTAATCGGATAGCAGATGATGTATATTCGATGGGTGACAGCCCCGCTACACCATCCATACTGAGCCCAGAGATGTGGAAGACTTGGTCTCTTGGTAAATCTAGTTGCTTGGTTCCATCCCGAATTCTATAGACCAGACGATTTGTTGTTGGGTCACGGGTTATGTTAACCTTTGGCCATTCATAGGGATATAGGCCAACAAGATCGCCGTATTTATTGACTAACTTCTGGCTGACCGAGTTACCTCCAAGATTAAGGGCCACCATGCAGGCCTCTTTGAAGTTGAACGGAGACATTTCCTCGTTAGGTTGGTTATGGAGAACGTCGTAGACTGCTAAATCGTTTCTAGCTTCACGGTCTCCATTATCTTTCTTTCGATAAAGCATCACCGGTGTACCGGCGAGGGTTTCTGAAAGAACTCGTACACATGCAAAAACAGCCGTATATTTCATGGCTGTTTTTGAGTCGACTTGACCGGGATAGTTTAAGTCGGGAACATCTTCACCGGCTAGGAAGCGTTGGATGTAATCATCGAAGCCTTGTCCGAAGAAGAACTTTATACGTTGAAAAAATTGCATTATATTCTCACCTCTCTACTTGTTTAGAATGGCATATTAATGTCTAGCGCTGAATATGATGAAATAGATGTTGAGAGATGATAAAGATGTTTAGGATGGAGGAGATGGTTATTGAAATTAATAAAAGGAGGCGTCGAACATGGTTAATTATGATAAACTTTTTCCAGAGGAAGACAAACCCACTAGTCAAGTTCCAACGCTTTCTTATGCTATCAGACTTTCTCTAGTTGCTCCTAAAGATGATTACGATTTAACTGGAAATTGCAAAGATATAGATATACATGTAACATTCAACGAGGCCGTTAAAAGATACAACTCACATCCACCTAGATTATTGGATGGGGGAAAAATTATAGATGTTGTAGTGAGGCGGAAAGACATCGTATTTACATTAGTAATAAGAGATGGTTATTTGAGTACTCTGCCTGTTAGAAATCTTTTAGGCAATACGATTTGTAAATGGTTAAAAGTTGATTGGAATTATGGAAAGCTTTCACATGACCCTAGAAAATTGTTCCATATTGAGTATTTGGAACTCACCGAAAGTACTTGCTTCCAAGAAAAATAGGATGTATCAAAATTTTAAATTTTGAAGGAGATGAGATTAAT
>JAEHJW020003289.1_pt1 | contig 25583 bp, 39 predicted proteins | sample 9271431 | NCBI WGS metagenome assembly JAEHJW02 | reverse complement strand
TGATGGCGTGGATGCGTGCGTGCTGTGCGTGCTCTCGCAGCGCGATGGCGTGGCGATAACCCCACCAGGTGCCGCCGCACCACAGCACACTACACAGGATGACGGCACAGATGCGCCTCAGCATGACGGGACTCCGAGGCTGCAGGGCTGCCCGCGTTTGCGCGCGTACTGCAACCGCTTGCTGATCTGCGCGCGCGTGAGGCCCGTCATGCGGGCGGCTTCGCCGATGGAATAGACGCCCTCTGTAAAGCGGGCCATGCGATCCTGTGCACACGCATGCTGCACTGGCGTGTGCAGGTGCGCGGGAATGTGGAGCGGACGCTGCTTTCTCATGTGGGATTCCTCGCCAGCCACGTCCTGAAAACACCCTCCGCGTGGGCCAGCCTCACGTCGGCGCGCGTGTAGCCATCGGGTCGCGGCATGCGACCGTCCACGACAGCATGGCAGTTGGCGCAGCCGTAGGCCCCGAGTATGTCGGGTGCCTTGAGGCCCATGCCCGAGGCTCCTGCGAGCGGGTAGTGGCACAGCACCGTCGTGGCCGCATCGTGCAGGCAGCCCGGCAGCCGAATCAGGCACGGCTTGTCTTTAGCTTCTCGCCGCATGTTCATGGCCGATCTCCCTGATACCAGAGCGGGTCCGGATCGGGTACGTCGATCCCGCGTTCCGCCATGTACTGCTGGATGAAGGCGTACATCTCCGACATGGTGCGTGTGTCGATCAACTCCTTCTCGCCACGCTCGTTCGTGGTCGTCGTTCGTCGCGCTCTCTTGCCCCCGTAGGGGGTTTCCACGGTCCCGAAAAACTGCTCGCAGAAAAACTGGTGGAGGTACTCCTTGTCCTTCTTGCCGCGCAGTCCGCACGCTTCCATGATGGCGTCGTAGGCCACCCCGAACAATGCGGAGCCTTGCGGGAGTGTGCGCGACTTGTAGAAAAGGCGCAGTTCGACCGTGTACGACTTGGTGTCCGGGAGCCGCTCGAGGAACTCGTGCAGATGCGCCAGAACACCCGCGCGCGCAGGGTCTTTCGCGTGCAGAACGTAGCGTTGGACCGGCATCAGGGCGTCTCCTGCACGTGCACGGTTTCCCGATGCACCACGCGCACGGCATCAAGCGCATGGCCGGTCAGTTTCGCCCATTCGGCGATGCACTCGCTGAGGAAGTGCTGCAGGTCGTCCCATGTCGCCGCGTCCACGTCGTCCAGCGGGCTCGTGTCCTCGCCGTAGCCACTGAGCCGGTCGATCATCTCCATCTTCAGGCTCGGCAAAAGGTCGCCCCACGCCAAGGGCGTCACCTCCTCGATGGTGACGACCCCGAGCCGCGCGAAGTGCTCAGGGTGCTGCGCCTGGTAGGCGTCCAGCGCTGCGGTACGCGACGGGTAGAAGGCCGGGAAAGCCCCTTCACCGCTTACTTGGATGCGGAACATGGTGCCTCCTTGAGCAGTTCGTCGTTGAAGTCTCCTATTTCCTGCGGCAGGTACACCATGACGTCCACTTTCATCTTCGCCGCGCGGTGCGCCAGAGCATACGCGGCTGCAAGCCCGGCGTAGTTGGCGTCACGGTCCGCGAAAATCTGCAACGTGGTGATGCCTTCGGGCCACTCGAAGGCAGCCATGTTTCCAGCGTTCAGAGCCGACCAGACGGGCACCTTGTAGAGCATGTGGGCGGCAATCGCTGTTTCGATGCCCTCAGCAACCCCGAGCTCGCCACCATCGAACGGATACAACGGAATCGCTGCCCCGTGAATGCCCGGCGCTAGAATCTTGCGCGGGTGCGGTACGGCTGCCTTCTGGCCGTTCTGCAAGTACGTGCAGTGCCAGGTGATGAACTTCCCGGCTCGGACGATGGGGCCGAGCATCGCCGGGTAGTTTCCGGTCTGCACGCCATCCTCGAAGTAGGGCACGGAAGCGCTCCAGCGCAGGGCGGCAGGCGTTTCCAGTCCACGACTGCGCAGATACTTGCTCTCACCGCAGGGCATTAGCTTCAGGCTGCCCCACCACGGCGGCGGAACTTGTGGCTTGGGCGCTTCGTCTTTGCCAATCACCGACTCGACCATTTCAACGGCGCTCCTGTAGTCGCAGTGGGCTGCGCAGCGGATCAGCTCGATGCCATCTCCTGATCCATCGTTGCATGCGCAGAAAAAGTTACCCGTTCCATCCCGGTCTGAAAAACGATAGCGGTCCGTTCCTTCGCCGCTGACCGGACACGCGCTGTGTTTGCGCGTCAGGAACTGCTCGCCGAGCAGTCGCCCGATGATCTCGGGCCAGCGTCCTCGAGCACGTGCGCTGACGCTCACGCGGATTTCCTCGCGTGCGCCCACGCGATGGCGCGCGAGCGGATATAGTCAAGAGCTTCCTGCGTCGGTGGTGTCAGCTCCGCATTTTTCACGGCCGGATTGTTGGGCCAGACGGTGTAACGTTCCCGGTACTTGTGGGACGCCCACCCGGATGCATAGCCGTGTGATCGCGCGTAGTGTTTGAGCATCCCGAAAAATGCCGCCTTTTCCTCCACCGGACTGGTTCTATTGCGCTTGAATGCCGCGCCGACTTCCTGAAGCACCCCCGGCGCCACGTCCACCAGCGCGCGGCGTTTGCGCTCCGCGCCGCAGCTCGGGCACACGGTGTCGCGCGGCGTGAGCACGCATCCGCAGGGGCAGCGGATTTCCGCCTTGACCTTCTCGGTCGGCTCATGGTGGACGCGGGCATCATGAGCACCATCGTCGAGCGCGTTGATGCCGTTCTGGAAAAACTCCAGAGTATCCGCATGGAATCGCATCACGTTCCCCGCGTGATCGAGCCACAGCCCGTAGGGATGGCCCGGATAGGGCCGCATGACGCGACCCAGTTGTTGGATGTGGGAGGACAGGCTCTTGCGGTACGGACGCGCGGAAATACCTACCTGCACGTCCGGAACGTCGAAGCCTTTCGTCAGCACTTCACACGACACCAGCCCCTGAATCGTGCTGTCCGGTTTCGCGAACTCCTCGAAGATCGCGCGGCGCGATTCGGTGTCGCCGTCCAGATAGCTGATCTGCCGGAAGTCGTATCCGGCCTCACGAAAGCGCTGCGTCAGCTCGGCCCCATGGGCGACGGTCGCGGAAAACACGATGGTCTTGCGCGGGCCTCCGAAGTGCTTTTGCGTCTGCAGCACCCACTCCTGCACTATGTCGCCGAGGATTGCCCGGCCTCGAGCCTCAATGTCGGCATCGGACCACTCGCCGGCGATGACCTTCATCCCTTTGGTGTCAATGGTCGAGGCGGCGGCATAGTACCGGAGCGGCTTGAGGTGACCTTCAGCAATGAGCTTGTCCGTCGTCGTGACATTCACGATGGCGCCGTACAGTTTTCCCAGTCCGCGCGTAAAAGGCGTCGCCGACAGTCCGATTACGACTGCATCGGTATCCGCGAGGAACTCGGATATTTTCTGCCGCTGGCAGTGGGCCTCGTCGACGAAAACAACATCACATGGAGGAATGCCGCGCCGCTCGAGCGTCTGCGCGGAACACACGTGCAGCGACTCATACGGGCGCCAGCGCCAGTGTCCGGCTTGGAGTACACCATGCGCGATGCCGTAGCGGTCGAGCCTGGCACTCGTCTGGTCCACCAATACCACGCGGTCCACGATGAACAGCGCTTTCGCGCCCTTGCGCAAGGACTGTTGAAGCATGAAGCAGGCGACTTCGGTCTTGCCCGATCCCGTTGGGGCGCTCAACAACAGCTTTTTGCGTCCCGCGCGGATGTGCTCGCGCAGTTCCTCGACGGCCTGGGTCTGGTAGTCGCGCAGAACGATCTCCATGTCACCGCCCCAGTTGTCTGCGCAGCGCCTTGACCTCGCGCCGCAGGGCAGCGGTCTGCTGCATGTAGTGGTCCCTTGATTGGTTCGCGGTGCGCAGCAACTGCTGCAATTGGAGGATTTCCGCTGCCGCCGATCCTTCGGTTTCGAGTTTCAGCGCGTCGCGCTCGACCGTCAGGGTGCGGATAGCCTCTTGTGCCTCCGCGAGTTCGGCTCGTAGCGCGTCCAGCGGGTCGCTGGCCTTGGGTGCGCCATCATCGTGGGCGATGGCGCGGCGCATCTCCGCCTTCGGGAGCGCGGCAATCTCGCGCTGCTGTTCGGGCTGCAAGGTGCCGAGCGTGGATAATTGCCGCACCGACAACTCGCCTGCGCGCGCCAGAACCTCCGGCACGAGCTTGTGCCGCACTGCGTGCACCGTTTCGATGCTGCGCGCCCCGACGCCGAGGGGAACGGCGGCGCGTTGTGCGGAGGTGGGTGCACGTGTGACCGTTTTGCTGCGCCGCAGCAATCCTTCATCCTTATCATTCAACGAGTTAGAAGATTTTGCCTTACCGCACATTTGCGGTAAGCTACCGTTCGTCGGCTCAGCGCTACCGTTCGTCGGATCATCTATACGGTTCGTATGCTCTGCTGGACCGTTCGTCGGCTTCGCGCTCCCCTCTCGTGCGGCGCGCGCCTCGTATGCCCGCAGATCGTCCGCCAGGAGTGCCCGCTGCGCGATGGACAGCGCGCGTTGTGTGTGCAGCCCGAGGACGTAGGCGGCCGGGTTTGAGCCTGTGTAGGTCTCGTAGGTCGGATCAATACCGGCCTCGAGGCAGGCGCGGTGCCGGTGCCTGCCGTCTAGGATCATGCCCTCATAGAGCGTGATGGGGCGGAGCAGCCCCTGTTCGCGGATCGACGTCAGGAGGGCCGCGTAATCGTGGTCCGGCAACGGCGGCAGCAGCAGGCACAGCGGATGTGCGTTCATGCGAGCTCGATGCGTTGCGCATAGACAGCCGTCAGGCGCCTATGCGGCTGTGACTGCGTGATGCGGTTCTGCAGCACACCACGGACGCGGACGCGCGAGCCCTCGGGGAGCGTGGCGACGCGCTCGGCCAGCGATCCGTAGCAGTAGACGTGGTGCCAGTCTTCGCGCGCCGCGTCGTCGGCCGCGCCAATGTGTGCGCGCTGCGTGGCGACCATCAGGTTATACGCCAGCAGTCCGGCGCGCGTGTGCGCGGGCTCGCCCTTGCGCACGAGCGTCCCAACCAGTTCAACGGCGTTGCTGTCAATCGTTTCCATCGGCTGTTCCTTCTGTGTCGGGTTGCGTGCTCGGATCGGGCGCGCCTTGCTCGTAGATCGCGGCCATGCGTGCTATGCGCTCGCCGGCCTCGCGCATGTACTGGCCGACGTTGACCGTTACCGGCATCACGACCTGCGGGCCGGTCCACCGCATGATCTCGGCGAGTTGTTTCATGGCCGCCAGCTTGTCGAGAAGCCGCACATGAACGGTGGCCTTCTCGAGGATCTTGGGATTTCCCTGCTCGTCGCAGATGATCTCGCCAGCACCATCGCGCAGCGGTTCGGGATCGATGACGACTTTCACCTCAGATAGCGCGCTATGCAGGATGCGGGGGAGCTTGCGCAGCTCAGCGATGGGCAACACGTGGCCAGCGTCGTCGAGGAAGTCCAGCACGGACGCCTGCACCACGGTCCAGAGGATGCCGAGGGCTTGGGCGCGGTCGATCCCAGCGACCTGCAGGCAGTTGTTGATCTCGGCGGAAAACGCATCGAGGTCCGGGATTTTCTGCCATCGCGCGGCCGTCGGGTGGATGCCTGGCGCGAGCTCGCGCCAAGCGCGCAGCAGGTCGCAGCCGTTGCGCAGATATGCCTGCGCCAACAGGCGGCTCCGCGCAGCCTTGCGCGTGGCCGTGAGCGCTTTGCGCTGTGGGTGGCTGACCGGACCACGCGCGACCGGCGCGGCTGCGATCAGATCAGGGAGCGGTATTTTTGGGATCATCCCTACACCTTGGCAGCCGCCACGCGGGCGCGTTTGAGCGCGCGGTAAACCGTTGAGACCGCAATCCCGGCGCGCCGCGCGGCTGCGGCAGGCTTCATCCCGCGCGCTACAGCACGTAGCGCGCGCTCAGTGGGAGCGGATTGGCGAGCGCTCACGCCTCAGATGCCTCGAGCGCCTCGGCAATCTTGATCTGGAGTTGATCCAGGTACTCGCCGTAGCCGTAGTCGTCGAGGTTGCACCCCTCGGTGTAGCGCTCATCCTCGGGGATATCGCAATATCCGGAGATGCGGGAGATCTGCACGAGCGAGCCATCATCGCGCTGTAGCCAGCTCTGGTCGCTCGCCTCCTGATGCTCGAGTAACGAGTCATCGTCGAGATCAAGGTACAGTTGATAGGATGTGCCGTCGTAGTAGTCGCCGGATGCGAGGCCAAGAAAAAATGCCTCGACGACTGCCGAGTTAGCCTCAAGGATGGCGGCGGCGCGATCAAGTGTGGTCATGGTCATGGCGTTAGCTCCTGTTGTCAGATCGATAGCCACGCGCGCACCCGCTGCAGCCAGGTGGGGCGCAGCGGGAGCGGTTGGCGGATATTGGCGCACGTGTACCGCGCGCGGTGCGTGTTGCGGTCGGTGTGGTGCATGTCAGACTCCCTGCGCCATGTAGCGGTCCCACGCGGCGCGCTCGATGCGCACCGGTGCCGTTGGCGCGCCTCCGGGTAGTGTTTGATCGATGCACCTGCGGCCGCGCTCGTCGCGGTATTCGTAGCGATGGTCTGCCCGGTCGCAGATGCGTAGATAGTGGTCGATGCGTTCGGCGTGTGTCATGTCGTGAACTCCGGTCAAAAGGACGTGCAGTACACGATGCGGCAGCCAGCATCATACGTGCCGACCACTATGGTGCGGTCTTGCAGCCAATCAAGCACGTCCGCTTCGCGGTCCTCGGACTCTGGGTCAATCTCAATGCCGTAGTCCTGGATGATGGTCTCAACGTCATCGTCGCTGAAATCGCAGCACAGCCCGATCACGTCCAGCTCGTAGTCAGGGGCCAGCTCCTCGAGGTAGTCGTAGAGGAGGTGGGCGCCGTCGCGGCTGAAAGTATCGATACGCCCATGGGCGCGGAACGCGTCGCGGAAGTCTTCAAAGCTGATTGTGGTGCGCATGTTGGTGCTCCGGTTGGGTTGGGTTGTGCTACGCGTCCAATCTATAGCATCATGCGAATCTGTCAACTACCGTTCGTCGGCTGCTTTCTACCGTTCGTCGGAAAGTTTGGATGCCCCTTGCAAACCCGTGTGGCGGAGCGTAAAAAGACAGCGCCCGACCACTGAAGGCCGGGCGCTGAGGCCCAGCGCGATCCTATCGCCTGGGAGCGGCTGCTGAGGGGGGGGTCCTCCGCGAGCGCCCGCAGTGTACCACGAGCTGCCCACGCAAGCGCACGACTCCCCTCCCTGCAGCCGGTGGCATGACGCCACACGTCCGGGCCGCCCACCAGCGGCGCGCCGGTCACCGTTACTGGGACCGTCGCGGGTTAGTCAGTCGGACGCTAAACGAGACTGGCGGGGGTACGCGACGGATGGCTCCACAGTTGAGCGCGTCGTTTCCCTTCCCTCCCAGCGTCCACCGGCAGTTATTTACTGTACCGGAAACGCCGTCCCGGTACAGTAATTGTCCGGGGGGAGGGGGGGGGATGCTCTGGATTCACCGCAGTTGATCTTGCCCTGCTCTTGGCTCTTGATCTTGCTCTATGAGGGCCGCGCACAATTCCTGCACCGCCCGGTTCTGTTTGGGTCGCGTATCACACCATCCCAATACATCATCACCACACCGCACACCCACTTGCGCACCCCACGCGATGCGCGTACGCTGCGCGCCGTCACCACGCAGCGGAGGCCCGACAATGAGCAAACTCACCAAAGCTGAACGAGCACGCGGACCGTTCGCGGGTCCTGGGCATACGTACCCGATTCCGGACGCCAGCCACGCGCGTGCAGCGCTCAGCGGCGCGAGCCACGCGGAACACGTGGGCAACATCAGCGCGGCTGAACGCAAGTCGATCGATGCCAAGGCGCGGCGCAAGTTGGGCGAAACTGGCAGCGCGTTTGGCAAGTCGCGCGACCGGCAGCGCGGCGGTGCGTGAGTTCCTGCGCGATGCGTGGCGCTTGATCGTCGCGCAGCGCGTCGCGTGGCCGTACTGGCTGGGCATGCCGCTGCTGGTCCTGGCGTGGGCATGGATTGCTGTGCACGCGCCGCCGACGGACATTGCGTCCGTGCATCCGTGGCCACGCTGAATTACCGCACATGTGCGGTAAGGTCTTTTCGCGTAAGTCGTTGATTGCCAAGGGTGGTAGATTACCGCATCGCAGCAATCATTTCTGAACTGAGGGGTACAGTATGGAACTCGAGGCCACGCGCGGCGCGACGCACACAGTTGAAGGCGACATCCCGCACAAGCGCATGTTGTGGCGTGGGTACATCATCGATGCGCCGGTAGCGGTGCAGATCGTCCCGAGCGCGACGCGCTGGGAGAATGACGTAGTGCCGCTGCGCGATTCAGACGGCAGCTTGGTGTACGCGCTGCCTGCGTGTGAGTTCGACTCGATTGAGTACAGGCGCTGATTGGTTCCTGTGCGTGAACAATCAGCACCAAAAAGCGCCAGAAGGTGGCAGAAGTGCGGAACGGCCGGCGACTTTGGAAACAATCCAGCTCGAAACCTAACCCCAGCTAAATAACTGAACCGAGGAGTACAGTAATGACAGAAGACCCAGTTGGCTACGGCCTGGACTTCGCGCCGCTCGTCGACCACGTGCGGCATTCGTTCCCGGCGGCCATGGAGCTGCGGGTTGAACGTGGGGAAGACGGATTGGAGCGCGCGCCGACCGGCGTGCAGTGGCTGACCATGCTGCCGCTGTCGGTGCTTGAGGCCATGGGGATCAAGCTCACGATTCTGGGGACGGCCGGCCAGGTGCTCACACCGGAGGCTTATGCAGCTCTGGTCGTGGCCGAGGTAGAGCGGCAGCAAGCGGCCCAAACGGTCAAGTGAGCGCCGCGCCAGCCTTCAAAACGCCGGAGGACGCCAAGGCGTTCGCGGACTGGCTGGTGAGCTACCAGCGCAGGCCCTGGGACTGGGTGTTGGCGTGCTATCCATGGGGTACGGGAGCGCTCAAAGGAAAAGCTCCGGAGCTGTGGCAGCGCGATTACCTGATGGCGCTGCAAGCCAAGCTGTTGGCGTTGCCGGAGCGTGATGTTCAGCCTAACGCTGTCCTGCGCACGGCGGTCGCAGCGGGTAACGGCGTGGGTAAGTCGGGCCTCGTGGCGTGGCTCATTCACTGGTTTGTGTCCTGCTACCCGCACGGGCAGGCCGTGGTGACTGCCGGCACTGAAGGACAGCTCGACACCAAGACCTGGCGCGAGCTGGCCAAGTGGCACGCGCTGGCGTCCAATGCATGGCAGGTCGAGTGGACCGCGACGCGTTACCGGCATAAGGACGCGCCGGAGCTGTGGTTCGCCGCCAAGGTCGCTTGGTCCGCGCATCATCCGCAGGCGTTCGCAGGCACACACGAGGACGCGGTTCTGATCGTCTTTGACGAAGCCTCGGCCATTGACCAAGTGATCTGGGATACCGTCGAGGGTGCTCTAACGACCGGGCGTTGTATCTTCGCTGCGTTTGGCAACCCGAGCGACCGCGAAGGCGGCTTCTGGCAGGCGTTCAACGGCCCAGCGGCTGCACAGTGGTCGCAGATGCGCGTGGACGCTCGCGCGGTCAGCTTCGCCAATCACTCTGAGCTTGAATCCTGGATCAAGACCTGGGGCGCAGACTCGGACTTCGTTCGAGTCCATGTTTACGGCCAGTTTCCGAAGCAGTCGGCATCCAGCTTCATCGATTCCAGCGTGGTCAGGGAAGCTCAGGAACGCAAGACGGACATTCGCAATATTCCTGCCGCGCTGCCGCGCATCATGGGCGTGGACTTCAGTCGCGGCAATGCGGACCTGAACTGCATCATCCGGCGTCAGGGTCGCATGGTGTTTCCGGAGATCAAGACGTGGCACGACCGGGACGCGATCCGCACGGCTGCGGTCGTCGCGCGTTCGATCAACGAATGGCGACCGGAACTGGTGTTCTGCGATGGGGTGGGCCTGGGCGGTCCGATTGTCGATTACCTGCGCAGGATCGGCTTTTCGCGGGTGATCGTGGACTGCCAGTCCGGTGCTACGCCACATCTTCCTGAGGACGCCAAGCGCTACGCCAACATGCGCGCCGTGATCTGGGCGCGGATGCGCGATGCGCTGCCGACCTTGAGCCTGCCGGAAGATCAGGAACTGGCGGAAGAGCTGTGCGCGCCGCGTTTCGACTTCCGCACCAACACGCAACTGTTGGTGATCGAGCCCAAGCAAGCCATGGCCGCGCGCGGCGTGAAGTCTCCGAACAAGGCCGATGCTCTGGCGCTGACGTTCTGGGCCGACCTTCCAAACCGTGGCATTGCGCAATCGCGCATCGCCTACGCGGACGACATTTGATGTATGCGACGGGCGAATATGCGGAGCAGGTCGCGTTGATGGAGTGGTGCGCCTGGCAGGCGAACCGCGATGCGCGTTACGGGTTGCTTTTTGCGATCCCCAATGGCGAGCTGCGCGACGTGGTGGTGGCCGGTCGCCTGAAGCGCTCGGGCGTGCGTTCGGGGGTTCCGGACCTGTGCTTGCCGGTTGCGTCCGGCATCTGGCACGGCCTGTTCATCGAGATGAAGCGCCGCGACGGTGGTAGAGTCGCGCCGGAGCAGGTGCATTGGCTGTCTGCGCTGAATGCGCAGGGGTATCTTGGCGTTGTCTGCCATGGATTCGACGAGGCGCGTTTGATTCTGTCCTTCTACCTTGGAGACTGACATGCTGATTTTCGTGAGCCTGGCGATTCTTGCGCTGCTGGCCGGTGGGCTGATTTTCTGGCTTGGGCACCTGCACGGCGCGAGCACCACGAAGACGTTGGCGTTGCACCTGCATGTTCTGCGCGAGGACATTCTGAATGCGTTGAGCAAGCTCAAGGCCAAGCTGTGAGCGGTGAGCCGAGTCAGGGCGATCTGCTGAGGCTGTCGCGCAGGCAGTTGGTGATGATGGACCGGGCGCAGCGGACGCGGACGCGTGCCGCGCTGTTGCAGATGGAACTAGACCTGCACAAGGTGCACCGCGAGGCGTTGCGCGGCGTGGCGGCGGCGCGCAAGCTGTTGACGATCATCAACGACATCGAGCGGAGGGCTGCGCATGAACATCCCGTTTCTGAGTAGCTTGGCCGGTGGCTGGGTGCTGTACGCGGTGGTGGGCGTTGCGGCCTTGAGCGCGGGCGCTTATGGTGGCTACCGTTTCGAGCTTGGCGCGTTGCAGTCGTACAAGGCTCAAGTCGCAGGCAATGCGCTGCGTGCGGAGCAGGCTTATGCCGCCGAACTCAAGCGGCAACAGACGTTGTACAACAACGATGTCGCCGCGCAGGCCGATGCGACGGCACAATGGCAGGCGCAGGCCGCGACAGCGCGTGCGCAGGCTTCACGATTGCAGCAGGAGATTGGTCATGTCGATTTCGGTGCTCTGCCGGTGGCTGCCAAGCATGGTGTGTGCCCCGGGGATCCTTTTGGCAGTCCTGTATTCATCCGGTTGTTCAACCGCGCCAGTGGTGCAGTCGGTGTCGTGCCCAAGGCCGCTGCCCATTCCGGCGGAGTGCTCGTCCTCGGTCCTGGGTGAGTTTTCGCGGGGTCTGGCTGCACTGCCTGCGGGCTATGCAGGCTCGAGCGCCGGGACGCGCGCGCGCATGATGTTGATGACGGCGAGCACCGATGGACTGCGCTACCAGCAGTTGCGCGCGCAGGCGCTGCACTGCGCGAGCGTTGCTGAAGCTGCGCGTCTGGAGCTACTGGCGGCCATGCCGGGAGCGAAGCCGTGAGCGTTCACAAGGTTGATTTCGGGATGCAGAAGACGCCGGAAGACGTGCTTGAGAACTTGGGCCGGTTCCTGCGCAACGAGGTGGAGGCGTACGGCACGCCACGGGCCGTGATGGTGCTGGTGCTCGACGAGAACAACAAGATTTCGATGAAGGTTAACCCGCTGATTCCGATGAACGACGACGAATGGGTGGGCATCATCGCGCGCGCATTCCACCTGTCGCTGATGAAGAGCTTTGATGGGCTTGATGGAACCGCCCATCCCGATGCGTCATGATGCCGTTTGATGGAGTTCGCCATGATCCAGAATCCCCCGCAAGTGGTGCGATTTTTCAGTTGGCAAGCGCTGGTCGATGCCGTGGAGCAGGCCACCGAGTTTCCGGTGGTGTATGCCTTCGGGGACGGCCAGGTGGGTGATTACGTGAGCATCGGCGAAGTAAGCCGGGCGTGGACCGGTGGCGAAACGTTCGGGACGACCCCACTTTCAGCGAATGCCTCGCGCCGTTTCGTGCAGATTGCTCCCTATGACTGGGTGACGCCATGAAACAGAACGAAAAGTCGGACCTGATTTACGGCCTCGCGTCGGTGCTGCTGATGCTGTTCGGCGCTGTTTTCGCGGTGATCGTGCTGCATGGAACGCACCCGTGAGCTACGCAGGCGCGGCTGCGGTGGCGTTGCGCGAGTTGACGAAAGCGCGCGGGACGGGCAATTCGCTGGCGCGCAGCGATCCGCTTGCGCAACCGGAAGGCATCGTCAAGCATCCGGGCCAACTGGAACTGCCTGCCGCCACCGCACTGTTGGCCAAGGATATCGGTGCGATCCTTTCGCGGCATTTCCCCGGTTTCCGGTGGGCACTGCAGTGCAATCAGGTCGGCGGCGTTTTCGACTTGTACTGTCTGGATTTCAGCGCGCGGTGGTGCTACACGATCTGCTTCGGCGACGTGATGAACGACCCGCGCCGGCGCATCGTGGTGCGTGCGGCACGCGAGATGCTGCACCGCTTCGGATGGTCCGGAACGCGGTTCGATGCCGCGCAGTTGGCGGCGATGCCGCGCGGTCCGGATGGTGAAATACCGCCGCTCACGGACGGCCTGCCGCGCAACCGTGCGACGCTGGCGGCGACGCTCGAGCGCAAGCTGGCTACCGGACAGGCGCGCGTGGTGGGCCTGAAAGACGGCGGACGCATTGTGGAGGTTCTGAAATGAGCGACTGGAATCCGACCAGCGAAGCGGTTCTGGCAGGCAGTCCGCGCGCCGATCTCGGCACCGCATCGGATGCCTCCGGAGTCGCCTCGTTCGTGGGCGCTTCGGGTGGGGGGGACCTTGGGGACGCGCGCATGCTGGCGATCAGCCGCCAGTCCTATGCGGCTTCCGAGGACTACTTCAACGCATCGCAGCGCAATCGCGTCGTTGATGCCATGTCGCTGTTCCGCTCCCGGCATCCCCTTGGCTCCAAGTACAACTCGGAAGCCTATCGGCGCCGCTCGCAACTGTTCCGCCCGAAAACGCGCACCACGGTGCGCTCGCGCGAGGCGGCGGCGATCATCTCCATGTTCGCGACCGCCGACATCGTGAACCTCACGCCTGCGGATGCTTCGGATAGCCAGGGATCGAAGGATGCGCGGCTCAAGGAAATGGTGCTGAACTACCTCCTGCAGCGGGATCGCGAGTGGTACGAGTTCGTGGTGGGCGCCGTGCAGGACGCGGACCGTCAGGGCATCGTCATCGCCGCCGTCGAATGGGAATACCGCGAGGCGACGCGCTGGTTCGACATCGACCATCCGGAACTCGGCCGTCACAAGCGCTCCGAAACCTACACGCGCGAGGACCGCCCGCACCTGCGGCTGGTGCCCATCGAGAACTTCCGCTTCTCGCCTGCCGCCTCGTGGACTGACGTGGTGAAAACCAGTCCCTACCTGATCGAGTCGATCCCGATGTACGTCGACGAAATCAGGACGCAGCAGCACAATGCGCGAGCGCGGCTCAAGTACCGGAACCTCTCCGACGGCGAGTTGATGAAGGGTGCCGACGAATCCTACGACCCGATCCGCCTGAGTCGCGAAGGCAACAAGCTGGACCGCTATGCGCGCAACGGCCAACTGACCCAGTACACGCCGATCTGGGTGCGCCGCAACATCGTGCGCATCGAGGGCGAGGATTACGTGTACGACACCGTGGGCGGTAGCGTGATGCTCTCGGACGTGACGCCACTGAGCGAAGTTGACCATCGCAACCGCAGGCCCTACGTGGTCGGCAGCGCGATGCTGGAAAGCCACAACCCGTTCCCGGAAGGTGCCGTGACGTTGCAGGCGCCGTTGCAGGAAGCCCTGAACGACAACGCCAACCTGCGCATGGACGCCAATCGCCTGTCCATCGCCGGCCGCATGTTCGTGAACCGCTCAGCGGGCATCGACCTGCATGCGCTGGCGCGTTTCGCACCGGGTGCTGCGGTGGAAATGGACAACATCGACTCCGTGCGCTGGGACCGTCCGCCCAGTCCAACCTCGCAAGCCTACGAGGAAACGCAGATCATCGAGAACGAGATTGACTCGCTGGTCGGCGCATTCAATTCCCAGTCCATCGCCACCGCGAAGGGCAAGATCGCGCAGACGGTCGGCGGCATGCAGATGCTGTCGGATTCAGCCAGCCAGTTGACCGAATACGACCTGCACACGCTGAGCAAGACGTTTCTGACCGACGTTCTACGCCATGTTCTGGAACTGACCGAGCTGTACCTGACGGACCGGCGCATCGCCAAGATCATCGGCGCGAAAGCGGGGTATTCCGAAAAGCAGTTCTGGCAGGCGCTGACCACGCCGGTGAGCCTGGCCATCAACATCGGCATGGGCGCGACCAATCCCATGATGCGATTGTCGAGGCTGACCACGGGCCTCGAAACGATGGGCAAGTTCTTCCCGTATCTCATGATGCTGGCGGACCAGTCGGAAATCACGGCCGAGGTGTTCGGCGCCTGCGGCTACCCGGATGCCACGCGCTTCTTTCCGTTCATGGACCCGAAGTCCATGCAGGACCCGAAGTACCAGACGCTCATCACGCAACTGGAACAGATGCGCATGATGGCCTTCCCGCATATCGCGCAGGCCCAAGGGCGCGCGCAGCAGGGTCAGGCGCAGGCGCAGGGCCGCATTCAGGCCGCGCAGATCACCGGCCAGTCCAACCTGCAGAAGCAGACGCTGGTCAACCAGTCCAACGAGAAGATACGCGCGATGGAGCTGGAACTCGCCAAGGTCGAATTGCAGATCGAGCAGGAAAAGGCCGGCTTCCAGCGCGAGCAGTTGCTGTTGCAGCGCGAAAAGCTGTCCAACGACATCGCGGTCAGTCAGGCCACGCTGGCCCTCGAGGCGCAAGGCACGCCGCTGGCCAACCCGCATGCCGTCGAGATGCCTCCGACGCCGCAGGACGCGCAACTGGAGCAGCAATTGCGCACGCCGCCGTCCGGGGACGTTCCGGTGCTGCCGGTGCACGAGCTATTCCGGCAGGCGGCGCGCATCCACGACCCCGAGGACGGCATGCGCGGCACCGACCTGAAAAAGGCATTGAATGGCCAGTGAACTCCCGGATTGGGTGCGCGGCGAACGCCACGACCTCGCGCGCCATATCGTCGACGAGGCGCGAGCCAATCACGACGCGCTGTTTCAGACCATGTACGTCGGCCACGCTGCACTGCGCATCATGCGCGGCGCCGGCCAGCGCGGCGATGCCGAAGCGGTCCTTGCCGCCTTGATCGCGGAACTGGAAATCGAAATCCAGAACTGCGCAAGCGATCTTCTGGCGGCTACGGACCTGAGCGCGGCGGAAGTGCGCGAAGTGCATTTTCGCGGTCGCGTCGCCGCCTCCATCCTGCACCGTTTCAATACCTTGATCTCTGCCGGCCGCCAAGCGGCTGCCATCTACCAGGAGGACCAGGACCATGAGCGCAGCACCCCATGATGTAGTGACGCAATTCGACGCTGAATCCGCGCGCATTGCTGCGGATAATGCCAAACTCACGGCCGACCTGAATGCGAACGTGGCCGAAGTCGTTCCCAACGGACAGGAAGCGTCGCCGGTGCGCGTGAACGCGCTGGATGCCATCAAGGCGATGTACAAGAAAAGCCGCGAGCTGCGCGATGCGGAAAACGCGCGCCAGGCTGAACCGGGGCGCGATCCTCTGCGCCCGCGCGATATGCCTGCGGAAGCTGCGGATGACAGAACCCTTGCACAGCCGCGCGAGGTACCTGTGGAGTCCACGCAGACCCCACCTGCGCAGCCCTTGACACCCCAAACTGAATACGTTAGCGTCCTGTTTCACGGGAGACAGATCACCGTTTCAAAACGTGACATCGAGCGCGCGGGCGGACAGGAAGCCTACTTGCGCGCAAGGCAGATGGAGGCCGAACAGGATCAGCTTGCGCAGGAGCGCATGCAGGTCCAGCAGGCCAGAGCCGAACTCGATGTCGCCGTTGAATCGATGCGCCGTCTTCAAGCGGAACTTGCGCAGTCACAGACTGCGGGCCATGGAAGCCCTGCCAATGTCCCCGGCGCCGTACCGGGGGGGTCGAATCCCGCAACGGGAGCGACTGGCACCGATGCGGCAGACATCGCTGAGCAGGCCGAACGGCTTGCCTCGATGCTCTACAGCGGGGACCCTGACGACGCCAAGAACGCCGTGCAGACACTCCTCGCCGAAGCGCGAGCTGCCCGCCAGTCCATATCGGCGGACATGATCGCGCAGCAGGCAGCCGCCATCATGCGGGCTGCCGATGCCCAGCGTGCAGGATCAGGCCAACAGACCGTGCAACCCCCTGCGCCGCCTCCGGTGAACCCGTTGTTCGCCCGGATCAATGCCATGGCCGATGCGGAGTTTCCGACGGTGGTGGGTGATCCGGTGCAGCGGGCCGCAGCTCTGGCTCTGCTTCAGCAGCGCGCAGGTCTGCCGCAAAACCAGGATCGCAGCGCCGTGGACATTGCCCGCGAGGTATGCGAGGAGATCGAGATGATCTACTCCAATCCACGCAAGGGCATCGTCGAGGTCAAGCGCGGCTTGCCGCCGGTCCCGCAGGCAGCGGGTACAGCACCTGCGGCGACGCAGGCGAAGCCCATGAGCGCGAGCGAATGGGTCGCACACGTCGCGCGGGCACGCAAGTTCGACGGGGAGCCGCCCATCTGAAAATCCGGCTGCCCACCATCAGGAGATCGTCATGGCAGGCCAGCTTTGGAGTATCCCCGCCGAGGGCGGCTACATGTATTCGGACCAGCTTTCGGAAGTGCTGCGCATGCAGCTCTTGCCGACGGTCCGCTTCCGTCAGTTTTGCGACGCCAAGGATGCCACGCAGAAAGGTCTGCACGCGGGTCAGTTCTTCAACTGGAACGTGTTCAGCCTGCTGAACAATCAAGGCGCCGCGCTCAACGAGCAGGTCGAGATTCCGACCGCCAATTTCACCATCGTGCAAGGCCAGCTCACGATTACCGAGTACGGCTTGCAGGTGCCGTTCACCGAGAAGCTGGACGACTTCAGCAAGCAGCCCGTGGTTGAGGTCATCACCAAGGTACTTAAGGTCGACGCCAAGGAAACTCTCGATGCGGCCGTGTGGGGCCAGTTCAACAGCACCGTGGCGCGGGTGGTCCCGACGGGTGGCAATTCCACCACGTCGGTTTCGATCAGCTACAACGGCGTACCGTCGCAGACCAATGCAGCCGCGCTGACCAACAATCACATCAAGGCCATCTCGGATGCGATGAAGGAGCACAACGTGCCGCCGTACAGCGGCGACGACTACTTCTGCATCGCGCGCCCGAGCACGCTGCGCACCTTCAAGAATGACCTCGAGGCCATTCGCCAGTACACGGAGAGCGGTTTCAGGCTAGGCTGCAACGGCGAGATCGGCCGCTATGAGGGCTTCCGCTTCGTCGAGCAGACGGCCATCGCGCAGGGCGGCGCGTACAACGCGGTGGGCTACAACCCGCGCAACAACCCGGTACCGTGGACGGGCGGCCTGTCGGACTGGGCGTTCTTCTTCGGCGAGGATACCGTCGCCGAGGCGTTCGTCATTCCGGAGGAAATTCGCGGCAAGATTCCAGTGGACTTTGGGCGCTCGCGCGGCATCGCCTGGTACTACCTGGGCGGCTTCGGGTTGGTGCATGGCGCTACTGCCGCAGATGCCATCAACGTCCGCATCTTCAAGTGGGACAGCCTGAACTAAGGCGCCCGGGAGAATGTCATGTACGACAATCTGAAAATCATCAGCTATGCGTTCCCCGGCGTCGCCTTCGGTGCCGGAACGACCACGGGCAAGTTGCCCATTCCGCGCGGCGCGCAGATGGCGAGGGTGCTGGACATCTTCGTCACGGCCACCGTCGTGTTCACGCAGGTCACGACCCCGGCGCTCGTGCAAGTGGGCGATGGCACCACGGCAGCGGCCTTCGCACAGCTCAACGTGGGTGGGCTTGCCGTGGGCAACACGATTTCGGGCCGCGACGCGCCGATCTTCGTGGCGGTCTACAACGCCTACGGCTACAACAGCGCGGCGGGTCTGCATGACCTGATCGCTACCTTCGTCGCGCCCACGGGCGGCACGCCAACCGGAACCGGCAACGTGCTGATCGTGGTGGGCTACGATGTCATCAACACCTGAGAGGAGGCACCGTCATGGGCACTCTGAATGAAACCCTCGGCAAGGCCTCTCTGGATGCCGCCTACGGGAACGGCGAAAACAACAAGGTGGGCGCAGGTCCGGAATCGTTCCTGCAGGAGCCCATCTTCGAGAATCCCGGCAAGCCCGGCAACTACTGGGGTGACAAGACCCTGCGCAAGATGCCGGACAAGGGCGCCGACCTGAGCCTTGGCCTGTCCTGCCGTGAATCGTTCCACGACGAGGACAGCGAGGAACTGGGCATGGGCCGCGACGAGTCGACCGGCAAGCCGGACGGCCCCGAGATGGGCAAGGTCGACAACGAAGGCGCGTCGGCCGGCCTCGAGTGGGGTTGAGCGGCGGGAAGTTCACGGCTGCCCGGTTTCCGGGCAGCTTCACTTTGCCGGAGAACGCCATGAAAGCGCCGAAGAAACCGCCGCTGCTGGTGGGTTTGCTGGCCGCCACGATGCCGGAAGCGCCGTCGATGGCGCTGATCGATGCCGAACGGCAGCTCCCAGCGCCGTTCGACATTCCCTACACCATGCACACCGACGCGGGCCTTGCGCGCACCGATTCCAAGTACCTCGCGCGCACGCACGCCGATGTCGAAGCCGCGCAGATACGCAAGCCCGATCCGAGCTTGGGTCTGTCGCTGCGCATGCGCATGCCATGATTTTCTGACGGGAGAACCCGATGCACCTGGATCGCTCCAAGCCGTTTGCGCAGACCTACGGTCCCGACTTCGCGGCCGGTCTGGCCTACTTTCAGGATGGACTGTATTTCAAGGCCAATGGCGATCTCAACGAGTCCTATGGACCCAACATCGCCCTGTTGAAGATGCGCGCGCCGAAAGCGCCTGCGCCGGTGACGCTTGCGCCCAGTGAGACTCCCAAGGACGACCTCGAATCCAAGTCCGTCGCGCAGATTTTCCAGATGGCGCAAAAGGTCGTCGACATCATGCAGGAGGCCGGCGAGGCCATTGACTACGCTCCGACACCGGGCAATAAGGCCGCGAACATCGCCTTCATCCGCGCGCACACGGAGTAAATCGTGAGCCGGTCCTATCTCGCGCTGTGCCAGGCGGTGTGCAGCGAGATCGGCGTGACCGGTGGCACGATGCCGACAGCGGAAGTCGTCAATCTCACGTCGCAGGAGCAAATCCGCATCGCCAACTGGGTTTCGCAGGCGGATTTGCTCATCCAGAACCTGTGGAGCGACTGGAAGTTCCTGTGGTATCGGGATACCGGCATCCTGCTGAGCTCGAGCAGCCAGAACTTCCTCACCACCAAGACGCCGCAGGACATCGACCGCACCAGTCTGTACGTCAATCCCGGCACCTCGACGACGCTCGCGCCGCAGTGGCTGCCGTGGGATGTGTTCTACCGCATGTTCATCATGCAGCCGGTGGCGCCCAGCGATTCGCCGACCAACTGGTCCATCGATCCATCCGGCATGCTCTGGCTGAGTGCCCCGACGATCACCAACAACCTTCCGGCGTCGCTGCAATACTGGCTGCTCCCGAAGCCGCTGGTCAACGATACCGACACGAGCCCCATTCCGAACGCCTTCGACCGCATCATCATCGAGCGGGCCAAGATTCTGTACGCGGAGCGCGAGGACGCGGCGGAGATACTGGCAGGATCGAGCAGCGAGTACATGGACCTGCTCGACAAGCTGCAAGCCTACGCGTTGCCGCATGGCATTGCCGCGCGCAAGGCCAGCAACAACCGCACGACGCTCCCCGTCGCATGGGTCGAGTGACATGCGCATGCCCAAAATCCCTACCGCGATGGACCTCGGGCTGGCGCTTTACGAGAACGGCGCGCTGAAGCGCAAGCCGGCCGTCAAGGTGGGCGACTATTTCCCGCTGGCAGGTGGTCTGAACGTGATGGACCCACCCCTGACGGTGGCCCCTGGCGAGTTGTTGGGGTGCCTCAACTTCGAGCCGGCCATCATCGGAGGCTACCGGCGCTGTGATGGATATGAAGGGTTCGACGGCCATGCGTCGCCGAGTCTCACGCCGTGGGTGGCGATTCCGGTGACGACGCTGACCGGATTCACGCCGGCCGCAGGGACCACTGTCACCGAATCCGGCTCGGGAGCGAGCGGCACCATTGCGTGGATCGATACGGCCAATCTGGCCGTCATCGTGGTGCTGAATACGGTGGCCTTCGCCGGCAACGGCTCGACGCTGACCGCAGGCGCGCAGACCACGATCACCGTGGGTTCCCCGTACATCAACGGGGGGGCGACCAATGTTCTTGCCAACAGCTACTACTACCAGAAGTGGCTGTATCTGCGCAGCCTCATCGCTGCAGTCGGCGCAGGCGTGTGCTCGGGCCCGATTCTCGGAGTGGCCATCTACGGTAACGGCATCTACGCCTTCCGCAACAACACGGCGGGAACGCAGGCCCTCATGTTTCAGGCGAGCCCAACCGGCTGGACGCAGATCGCGCTCGGCACCAAGGTCTACTTCGACGCGGGCGTGTATGCGAACGCCATGCAGAATCCAGCAGATGGAACCGTACTCACCGGCGCGACCTCGGGCGCCACATTCACCATCCAGAGGACGGTGGCCAAGACCGGAACGTGGGGAACGGATGCAGCCGGCTTCTTCATCACCTCCAGCATCACCGGAACGCCGGTGGCCGGAGAACTGCTGAAGGCAGGAACCACCACGGTGGCCACTTTTCAGTCGAGTGCCGCGCAGACGCTTCCTGCCAACGGGCAGTACAAGTTCCGCACGCACAACTTCGATGCCGCACAGAATCCGCTCACGGGTTTTCGTCTGTACGGCGTGAACGGGGTCGGCAACGGGTTCGAGTATGACAGTACCGCAGGCGTCTTCACGCTGATCGAAACCGGAATGTCCCCGGATGTTCCGATGCAACTGGAAGTGCACGCTGACTACCTGTTCTTCGCTTTTTCGGACGGCAGCCTGCAGAACTCGGGCTATCAGATGCCGCTGGTGTGGAACGCGGTGTTCGGGGCTGACAGTCGTTCGGTGGGCGAACCGGTGACGTTCCTGCGCGAGGATGTCAGTCAGACCCTCATCATCGGGACACGGCGGCGTATCTGGACACTGAGCGGCCTGACGGTCGCGCAATTCCAGATTCAGGTGTACTCGGCCAATACGGGTGCCTATCCACTGACCGATGAAGCACCCGGCAGCATGGTGTTCGCCGAGGATCGAGGGATCACGGCTTTGGGAGCCGCTGCGCAATTCGGCGACTTCGAGGCGACCACGCTTAGCAACAAGATTCTCAACCAGATGGTCAATCAACTGCACGTCGATACGCCGGTAGGGGCGTTCGTGACGCGCAAGAAGAATCTGTACCGTCTGGTCTTCGCCAGTGGAACCGTCTACGCCCTGGCGATCAATGCCGCCGGTCAGTTCATCGGATGGTGCACGAGCGCGTGGCTGACAGCGCCGACCTGCGTGTTCGGAGGTTTCTGGGAGAACGCATCAGGCGTCCAGCAGGAACGCGCCTTTTTCGGTGGGTCGGATGGTTTCGTGCGCGAGATCGATATCGGTCGAAGCTACGATGGGCAGAACGTGCAGTTCTTCATGCGCACGGTGTACTGGCATTCCAAAACCCCTGACATTTTCAAGCGCTACCGGCGAGCGCAGATCAACATTGCGCCGGAAGGGCAGGCGACCATCAACGTCGCTTTCGACACCGACTTTGGTGCCCGTGGGTCGCAGGGTGGGTACAGCATGACGCTCAGCGGCAACGGCTCCTATTGGGACGTTGGAGACTGGGATACCTTCAACTGGGATTCCGGAACCTACACCCAGGTCGCGGCGTCCATGAATGCGGAGGGCTACAACATCAGCCTCCTGATCGGCGGCAGTGCCGTGAACGACACGCCGTTCACGGCTTCGGGCGTGAGCTACCAGGAAAGCTACCGCATCATCAACCGCAACACGCAGGAGGCGTGAGATGGCGAATCCCTACTATTCCAACACCTTTGCGGGCCAACCAGGTCAATCGGCTCGTGCCGAGGATGTCAACAACCAGTTCACCGGGGTTGCGACAGGCTTCACGGCCGTCTATACGGCAGTGCAGAGCGCCGTCCAAGGGCAGTCCGGCGAAGTCCTCACACCACTGCCTGCAGCCGCAACGCGTGCCCTGAAGTGGCTGTACTTCGACAGCAACGGCAATCCCACGCTGATCTCCGCGCCTTTCAACTGGCGCGGTGCTTGGGCACCCTCCACCGCCTACAACGTCGGCGACATCGTGACGGCTGCACCCAACAACAGCCTGTACCTGTGCAACACCGCGCATACCTCCGGCAGCACCTTTTCGCCGACGCCGAACTGGACCCTGTTCGTCAGTCTCAACGGGGTCTTTTACGCCAACTACCAGATCGTCACCGGACCAGCCACGATCACCGCGACCCCCGGAGCGAGCTACTTCACCGACTCGTCCCTCGGCGACATCACCATCAATCTGCCCACCGGCGTACTCGGTGCTTCGCCGATCAACGTCACCTGGGTCAATGGCAATCTCGCCACAGGCCAGACGCAATCCATCGTCGCTGCCGCAGGTCAGTACATCGAAGGCAGCACACAGAACACGCTCAACATCGACACGTCTCCCATGTCGATCACCTTGGCGTACTGCAATGCCACCTACGGGTGGAAGCTGCGGACGATGGGATGAGCCATGGCCATCAATCTGTCCGCATTTCTGAAGTTCGGTCCACCCGGTCCACTCGGACCCACGGGCGCAACCGGTCCAACGGGACTTACCGGCCCAGCAGGCCCCACTGGGCCGCAGGGACCTGCGGGTGTCATCGGATCGCCTGGACCTACAGGCCCAGCAGGACCTACGGGTCCAGCAGGCGCAGCGGGGCCAGCAGGTCCCACAGGTCCAGCGGGCCCAACAGGAGCGACCGGTCCAACCGGAGCCACAGGTGCGGCCGGTCCAACCGGACCAGCAGGCACCAATTCAACGGTGGCAGGTCCGCCAGGTCCAACGGGCGCAACCGGACCAACCGGCTTGACGGGTCCAGCGGGGCCAGCCGGGCCAGCAGGTCCGACCGGGGCGACCGGTCCCACCGGAGCCACAGGTCCGGCAGGTCCCACAGGACCTCAAGGTCCGGTCGGGCCAGCCGGTCCACCGGGGCCGATTGGGCCCTCGGGGTAATGTATGGCGCTCAATGCCAGCCAATTCCTGCTCGGGAAAACCGGACCTACGGGACCGACAGGTCCCACGGGTGGCGTCGGCCCTACCGGGTCCGTGGGTCCAACGGGGGCAAGCGGCCCTCAAGGGATTGGCCAGAATGGCCCTCCTGGACCCGCAGGCCCAGCAGGCCCGCAAGGGACGCCATCGGCAGTAGTCGGGCCCACGGGTCCTGCAGGTCCAACGGGCGCAACCGGACCCACAGGTGCAACCGGGGCGTCTGGGCCCACTGGATCGCAAGGATCAACGGGGCTGCCGGGTCCCGAAGGGCCCGCAGGCCCGACCGGCCCGCGTGGCCCAGCCGGCGCGGCTGGCCCGACATCAACCGTTGCGGGGCCGACTGGTGCGACTGGTGCGGCTGGTCCAACCGGTCCAACCTCGACCGTCGTCGGCCCTACGGGCCCAACGGGTCCTACTGGACCGCCAGGTCCCACGGGTCCGCAGGGGATTCATGCGTGGTGGAGCGCGACATCTGGAGGGATGGCCATTGGGTCGGCCACCTTCACGGCTGCAGGCGCAGTAGGAAGTCTCATCACGGCCAGTGGCTCTGTGTATGCGAATGGAACGTATGGCTCCGGTAGTTTCAGCTATGCCTTCTCGAAGGTTTCAGGATACGGCAATCTGGTGAGTAGTACAGCCAATGAGCTGCTTGTGAATCTGTCGGAGAAGGCCCCCGTAGGTAGCACCCCAGTCTCCTATTCCGGCGTTTTTCAGTGCGTGGTGACCGATACGGTTTACAACGTCACCATGACCATTCAACTCACCGTCTATTTCCAGTTCTCCAACAACAACTGATGAAGACAATCCTGCCACCCGAGCTTCCGCACTTCGAGCCGTACTACCGGTACGTCCAGACATTCTCTGCGCCCGAATGCGAAGCCCTGATTCATGCTGCCGAGCACTCCGGATTCAGTGCCGGAAGCATCGGCATCGGTGCCGGACAGCAGCCTGTGGTGGACCTCACCTACCGGTGCGCGCAGACGGCGCGCGTGCTCGAAACGCAATGCCCGTGGGCCTTCGACCGGGTGCGCGAGCGCGTGGAGTGGGCGAATCAGGAGTACCGGTTCGACCTGCACGGGTTGTTTGAGGACCTTGGCGTGATGCGCTATGACGCGCCGCAGGGAGAAGTTCCTGCTGGCCATTACCGCTGGCACCAGGACTTCGGGGGTGGCATCTACAGTCGGCGCAAGGTGAGCGTGGTCGCGCTGTTGAGTGAGCCCGAGGATTTCGACGGCGGCGATCTCGTGCTGTTCACGGATGGCGAGCGCAAGGCCGACTTGTCGCAGCGCGGTGATCTGGTGATGTTCCCGAGTTGGGTTCCGCATTGTGTGCTTCCTGTCACGCGCGGGCGCAGGCACACGCTGGTGGCGTGGGTATCGGGAGCGCGCTTCAGATGAGCACCGATATTCGCCCGCAGCGGCGCGTCCCGCGCACCCTAATCGCAACCGCGTGGAATGGTGCGAGTCCGATCACTGCGGATGTGACCACGCATGCCGGTCTGGCCCAGCATCAACTGGCAATAGCCGCGAGCGGCGTTCCGGCATCCGGACTCGTGACCGTCTGGATCAGGCCCATCGGCTCGGGTGTCTACGTTTCGGTCGGTACCATCGATCTGTCCGTCAACGGCACGGGACGGCTGCTGTTCTCGGGGATTTTCGATGCCGTCAAGGTGAGCGTGACCCCTGCGTTTTCCGGCATCACGGCTGCGGTGCAACTGGATTCGCAGAATGAGGAGTTCCTACTGGAAGGCCCGCAGGGCGCTACGGGCCCAAGCGGCCCACAAGGCGCAACAGGGCCAACAGGGCCAACAGGGGCCACTGGCACTACTGGGAATACGGGACCAACGGGACCAGCGGGACCAGCGGGACCAACGGGACCAGCGGGACCAACGGGACCAGCGGGTACGTCGTACGCGCCTGTCCTATTCAAGTCCACCGCCACGCTATCGGTCTCTGTTGGTGGCACTAGCGCAACGCTGCTGCCTTCTGGGACCGGCTCCCTGTCCATCGCCGCCAATTCCCTAGCCGTTGGAAGCGTGTTGCGCGTGACGATCAGGGGCT
>JAEHJW020001316.1_pt1 | contig 25603 bp, 36 predicted proteins | sample 9271431 | NCBI WGS metagenome assembly JAEHJW02 | reverse complement strand
CCCAACCAAGGGACTGCCCGCGTGGCGTTTTAAGCTCGCTCTATGGGTCTGCGATACGCTCCTTAATCCGTTCCAGAAGAACCATTGCGGAGAACCGGCGGATGTGATGTTGGGCTCATGGAAGATCCTGTCGAAACCCGTTTAGCCATGCCCCGGAGATAGCACGATGAACTGGCAGTCTGCATTCGACATAGCGGTTGGGCTTCTTTACCTGGTCTTAGGATGGCTTATGCGAATGATCTGGGAAAATATCCGGGAACACGCACGGGATATGAGCACACAAAAGGAAGCTCTAGACAAGTTCAAGGAGCATGTTTCAGAAAAGTATGTTCGAACCGATTACGCCGTGGAAATGAAGAACGACATCCGTGCCCTTTCAGATGCGATCTTTCGCAAGCTCGACCGGATCGAGGAAAAGATCGACGGCAAGATGGACAAGACTTGACACTCGCCAAGGACCGGCGTAGCGTCTGGTAAGGAGGTGCGCACCATGCAGCTCATCGAGCATGTCTACGGTATATTGATGGTCATCGTGTTCGGCGCAATAGCCATCGTGTGGCTTCTGGATCTTTTGGGGATCCTCCCGAAAGAGGAGCCCAAGACGGACGTCCGTCTGAACATCGAGCTTCGCACGGAACTTCGCGAGGCTCCGCGATCCAATGTCTATCACCTCAAACCCACTGACTGGGAGACCAAGCATGAGTGACCCCGTTGCCAAAGCGCAGATCTGGATGGACGCCAAGTGGCACAAGATCCTCAAGTGGGTGAACGGAATCGTGGGCACGGTCATGGCGATCAACTGGGGGATTGCACAGGCTAATCTCCCCAACCTGGCCAACTTCATCCCGGCCCACTACTACCATCTGTTGGGAATCACAGTGGCTGTCGGCACTTTCGCGACCATGACCCTCAAAGGCAAGACAGCGTGAGCTTCAAGCTCGTCGCCTACGGCGTGGCCCTGCTGGCCATCCTTGGAGGGTTGTGGGGCCTATGGTTCGTCGGCGACCGACACGGACAGGCCATCGTCAATGCCCGTTTCACGGCCTACCGGGAAGCCGAGAACGCCAAGATCGTGCAGATCCAGGCTGCCAATGCCTCCAAAGAAGCCGCCCTGCAAACCCGGATCGCCCAGGAAGGAGCCTCCTATGCCAAGACGATTGCTGCCGTTCGTAGCCGCTTCAACGCTGCTTTTAAGCGCCTGCGCGACCAGACCGCCGCAAATGGTCCAGGTAGCGTGTCCAGCGCCGCCACCGCCCTCTGTCGAGGTCCTGCAGCCTCCCAAGCAAGTCAACTTTCTGCAAAGCTGGCTCAGGATCTGGGGCTTGTCGAGCAAGCCGAGCAGCAAACCCAGCAATTAGTCGCTTGTCAGAAGTACGTGCGCACCATACAAGGATCTAGATGAACTACGCCGACGCCATACATGCTGTGATGCCCCGGTGCGGGTTCAGCGCGATGACCGCCATGGCCAACGCGATGCCGCAGTGGCAGATCGACACCCCGGACCGGGTGGCCGCCTTTCTCGCGCAGATCGCCGTGGAGTCGCTGGAACTGACCGTATGGGAGGAGGACCTGTACTACTCCGCTGAAGCCCTTCTGCGCGTCTGGCCGGAACACTTCAACCCGCCAGAAGTCGCCGCGCAGTACGCCTATCGTCCGGCGGCCATCGCCAACCGCGCCTATGCCAACCGCATGGGCAACGGAGACGAGGCATCCGGAGATGGGTACAAATACCGCGGGCGCGGCCCGATCCAGATCACGGGGCTGGATAACTACACCCTGGCCGGTACCGCCCTCCACCTTGACCTGATCAACCAACCGGACCTGCTGGCCGAAGCCTCTGCTGGATGCGCTTCCGCATGTCACTTCTGGGTGATGAATAACTGCAATACGCTGGCCGATGAACGAAACTTCGAGGCCATCACCCGGGCCATCAACGGCGGCCTCACTGATGAAGGCCATCGTGTGACGTACCTCAAGACCGCACTGGAGTACCTGAAGCTGCCGATGTGGCCGTTGTGACCCCCGGCGTCGCGCAGTTCTTGTCCCGAGCCCCCACGCCGCTGGGGGCGGTTCTCGAAGTCGGTTCCTACAACGTCAACGGTTCGGCACGCGAAGTGCTGAAGCACGCCTCGTGGTTTGGCACCGACCTGCGAAGCGGCCCTTGCGTGGACTTCGTGTGCGACGCCATTGATCTCCCCCGTTATTTCAACCGCTGCTTCGATGCCGTCGTTTGCGTCGAGGCACTGGAGCACTGCGCGGACTGGAAGCGAGCGCTGCTCGCCATGGCCTCCTGCGTACGGGCCGGCGGGATGGTGCTGCTCACGACGCCTGCCCCAGGCTTCCCGAGGCATGACTACCCGAACGACTACTGGCGGTTCACCAAGGCCGACTGGCTGCGCATCATCGGCAGTTGCTCGCTGCTGCGCGCGGAGGAGTGGCTGGGCGCGACGGGAGACCCGCACTCCGGCGTGATATTCATGCTCGACGGCACAATTTTCACGGACCTGTCGGTCGCCGTTGTAGCTTGACAACTAGCCGTTACGTTGTTAACGTTCAGCCATGCCTAAAACAACCATTGTTATCGTCTTTGATCCCAGCCTGTCGAACCCGTTAAGGATCGGCACGAGCGAAGTCATCCCTCATCTCGTGCTGACCGGCGTGCTCATTGAATCTGCCGCGCAGATCGGCGCGACGGAGTTCCTTGCACAACATCTTCCACTTGAGAACTGCGACATCATCGAGCGCATGTGCAGTCATCTCAAGGAGGCGTTTAACGACTACGTCGTTGCACTGCGTAGCGACGAATCTCGCAGGATGCATTGACAGCTTCCAGGAGCACGCATTGTGATTCGAGCCTGTTTCCCCTTCGCAGCCTCCACAGCCATCGGCTACTACCGTCTGGCCCTTCCTGCCATGGCCTTGAGCCACGACGGACAGCCGGTCAAGCTGTTTGACGGCACGCTGGTGAGCCCCGAACAGATCGCCATGCTGGACCATCGTGAAGCGGTCAAGACCGCGCTGGTAGCCGGCTGCACGCCCTATCATCTCGGCACGCTCGCGCAGGTGCGGCGGCTCAAGGACGTGGGCTACGCTGTGCTCATCGATCTGGACGACAACGCCTGGGACTATGAGAAGCGCAAGCCGGAGCAGATCGAGGAGCTTGACGCCGTACTCAAGCTGGTGGATCGGGTCGTGACCACTTGTCCGTTTCTTCGGAACAAGATCACCGAGCGCACCGGGGTCGAGGCCGTGCTGCTGCGCAACACGCTGCCGGTGCGCTCGTTCTTTCCTCCCCAGCGCCGACGGGATTCCCGTTTGCGCGTGCTGTACACGGGCGCCTTCACGCACGACACGGAGTGGCCACTGCTCGCCAAACTCATCAGAAAAACCTCCGAATTTTGCGACTGGATCATGTACATGGGCGACGGGCGCGATCCGGACGGAAACTTCCTCTGCCACGTCAAGCCGCCGAGCCTGAACGGTCTGCCTGTCACCTGGCATATCCCGCAGCGGGCCGCACACTTCATGGACCATGCACATGCCGTCCGTCCGGACGTGACGGTCGCCCCGCTCGATCTGACCGGCACCAACCGCGCCAAGAGCGACCTCAAGCTGCTGGAGGCCGGGGCACTGGGCGTCCCCTGTATCGCCTCGCGTCTTGCTCCCTACGAGGCGTCCCCCAACTTCACCGCGCCAGACTCCGCGGCGTTTGTGAAGGAACTCAGGCGCATGGCTGGCGACGAATACTACCGGCTCGAACAGGCGGAGAAGATGGCGACCTTTGCCTGGGAGCGACGACTCGAAGGTGAAACCTACTGCAAAGAGGTGCGGCAGGCATGGACCCTGACGTAACGACGCTCCGTAAACTCGTCGCCAAGGCCCGCGCTATCGAGAAGATGCGGGAGGAGAGCATAGAGCTTGAACGGTGCGGCATGGGTAAATTCGCCAAGCAGAAGTACCAGACCGCCTGTCAGGAGTTTGTGAAGGATACGGCCAAGACCATCATCGGAGCGCAAACGTGAGCGAGGCGTTGAAAAAAGCCATTCTTGAGTCCGGTCTGTTCGACGCGCAGTGGTACGCGGACACCTACCCCGACGTGCGCCGGCGCAAGATGGATCCATTGGAGCACTACCTCCATGTCGGCGGGAAGGCCAACTACGCCCCGAACGCCTCGTTCGACGTAAACGCCTATCTGCGCCAACACCCGGACCTCCGGTACAAGCCTGTCCCGGCGCTTGCCCACAAGCTCGGGTTCGAGCCGCCGGCCGCCGTAGCGCCCGGAGGGGCACCTATTGCGCAGTTTACCCCCAAGACGCTCCACGAACTTAAACTCGACGCCATAAACCGCCCGGTGTGCCAATACCCCCTTGAAGACACCGACGGTGTGTTCTCCGTCGTGGCGATCATCCCCACCTGCGGGACGTCCACGGACCTGCTCGACAAATGCCTTGCCTCGCTGGGGGACGTGCGTACGATCCTGGTGGTGAACGGTCCACGGACGGAAGCCATCATCTCCGCCTACGAGTCGCAGGTCAACGCAGTCCTGCGGTATGAAGGCACGTTCAACTGGTCACGGGCTAACAATGAGGGCGTGGCATTGGCCCGCGAACTTGGCCTGTCCTGCGATCTGTTCCTGTTCTGCAACGACGACTTGTATGGTGAACCGGGGTGGGCAAGCGCGCTTGCCGGCCTCTTTGCCGACGATCGTGTCATCGTCGCCGCTCCGGTCGTCAAAACGGGGCAGGGCACGGTCCAGAGCGCCGGATGCTACCGCACGAACGCGGGCTGCACTTCCGCGCATATCCCCTTCGCCGCGACCGGCCCCTATTTCGTTGAGAGCGTCACCGGGTCGGCCATGATGGTGCGCGCCGAGGAGTTCCGTGAATGCGGCGGCTTTGACGAGCACTACCGCCTGCTTATGTCCGACACCGACCTCTGTCTGCGCCTGGGCGGCTGCGCGGTGTCGGGATCCGAAGTGTCGGTGGTGCACCATGAGCGCACCAGCCGCAAGGAGGACGAGCCGCAGGAGGACATCCGGCGGTTCATCGCCACCTACCCGCTACCCGCTGCCCGGGCGGTCTATTCGCAGGTCGTAAGCCGGCCGTTCGATGCGCTGCGCGTGCTCGTCCTCAAACTCGACCACATCGGGGACGCGGCCATCGCCATCCGCCAGATCGAGCATTTGTTTCGCAGAGCGAACGTGGACTACGTGCTGAACCCGCTGTGCGCCGGGCTGTTCGATCGTCCGATGCGGCAGGTGTTTTACTACGAGTTCTTTCACAAGGACCCGCTCAAGGGGCTATGCAAGTTTGACCCGAAGCACTGGCAGGACTTCGTGGACCGCGAGTTGTCGGACTATGATGTCGTAATCGACCTGCGGGCACATGGCGAGTCGCGTCACCTGCTCAACGCCTGGACGACGAAGCACGCCCTGACCTACTGCTTCTCGAACACAACCACCCCGGCGCTCAGTTATCACGGCATGAACGGCAACGGGGAACTGGCCTTCGCGGAGTGTACCCGCGCCATGCTCGCGGCACTCCCGTTCGGCACTTACATGGACTCCCTCCCCTCCGTCACGAACATCGGCCTGCATACCGGAGCTTCGACCGAGGTCAAGCGATGGACGACGGAGCACTGGACGCGACTTGCTGAACAACTCGGCGCCTTGGGGTATACGGTCTGCCAGTTCGGCCTGCCGGGGGATGAGCGCATCGAGGGCACGACGGATATGCGCGGGGAGGTGCCGCTTGCCCGCTTCGCGGAGCACGTCCGGACGAACTGCGAAGCCTACATCGGCTGCGATTCAGGCCCGACACACCTGGTCGCGCAGACCGGCATGCCCGTCATCGAGGTGGTGGGCGAACTGGTGAACCCGAGGGAATGGCAGGCGCAGGGGCGGGTCGTGAGTGTCACCACCTCCGTGCCATGCGGCCCCTGTTACCACCAGCCCTGCCGCATGGGGGACGCCCGCTGTATCAAGCAGGTGGATGTCGGGAGTGTTGTATACTATCTGCAGGAGCTGCTTGGAGCACGCCGGCGTTGAACGACGAGTCCGTTGACTTCGATGAATTGCGCGAAGTGGCGAGGGGGTCCCTCGCCGCGACCGCCAGCCTGCTGCATCACGGATGGGAGCCGAGTTGGCACCACCGGGTCATCGCACGCTCGCTTGAGAACATGGTCACGACCCCTGGATGGGACAAACTCGTCATGTCGCTGCCGCCCAGGCACGGCAAAACCGCACTCGCCTCGCATCTGTTTCCTCCGTGGTATCTGGCCACCCACCCCCATGAGACGGTCATCATCGCGACCTACGGCGGGGAGTACGCCGACGACATCGGACGCAAAGCGCGCGAGTACGCCAGTTCCGAAGCGTTCGAGTCCCTGTTCGGCGTGCACGTCTCCAAGGAGACCAACGCCATCACGCGCTGGGAGCTGTCCAACCACTCCACGTTCTACGCAACCTCCATCGGCGCGACCATTACCGGGCGTGGCGCGAACTGCCTATTAGTCGACGATTTCGTCAAAAATCGCGAGGAAGCGGAGAGCCAGAGCACCCGCGACAAAACGTGGGACTGGTTCAACTCGACCGCCTTCACCCGTCTGGAGAAAAACGGCCGAGTCGCCTGTATCGGCACCCGCTGGCACCCCGACGATCTGATCGGCCGCCTGATCGGATCGAGCAAAGGCTGGCGGAGCATCGTGTTCCCCGCGATTGCCGAGGAGGATGAAGTCTACCGCAAAAAGGGCGAGCCTCTGTGGCAGGGCAAGTACGACCTGCCCCGTCTCGAATCCATCCGTGACCAGATCGGCCGTTACGACTGGTCGGCGCTCTACCAGCAGCACCCGACCCCGCTGGACGGCTCCATCTTCCGCGAGAGCTATTTGAAGTACTACACCGACGAGCAGTTGGCCAAGACCAACTTCATCGGTATATTTCAGGCGTGGGACACGGGAGTGTCCGGCAAACACACTTCCGCCCGGTCGGCCTGCACGACATGGGGCATACGGCTCGCCCCCAGCGGACGGGAGTACTGGCTGCTCGACGTATTCGCCAAGCCGCTCTCTTTCCCCGATCTGCGTGTCGCAGCCTTGAGCCTTATCCGCAGGTTCGAGCCGGACGTGGTCTTTATCGAGGAGCAACAGACTGGGCGCCCTCTCATCGACGAACTGACGCATATCACCGGTGGACGCCTCAAGGGCGTGCGCCCCAAGGGCACCAAGGAGACCCGCGCGGCTCTCGTGAGCAGCCTGTTCGAGACGGGCCGGGTGTGGCTCCCGCAGTCAGCGCCATGGCTGCGCGCCTACGTCGCGGAGCTTCTGGCCTTCCCCAACGCCACATTCCTCGATCAGGTGGACAGCACGACCCTGGCACTGGCGCAGATGCGCAAGGAGGAGCGCCGCCGTTCGGACTCACGCTTCGGAGTGAGCGACGAGCCGGGGCGCATCATCACGTCGATTTATGGAAGGTAAGGAGTAATTCATGCGAACCCGAGCGAAGAACAGACAGTTGGTCACGAAGAACAGCCGTCCGAGCCGCGTGCCCAAGCCGACGACCACATTGGCCGCCCCATACAAGAAGTTGCCCCGGCCGCGCAAAAGGAAGTAATCTGACCGCATGGACGGCCTCCCTTCCCCGGTCGAAGAAGCCTTTGAGCGCGTGACGCACGAAGAAGCGTCGCTGCTCGACGAGCTGACCCGTCAGGAGCGTACCTTCCTCACGCGCTATGTGATGACGGGGGATGCGTACACCGCCGCCGTGGACGCTGGTTACTCGATCGTCTATGCCATGACCGCATCGGTACTGCTCGACAAGCCGCACATCCGCAAGGCCCTGAAGGCCGTGCGGGCGACGCAACGGGAAAGTCTGCGGCAGCGGCAGATCAACGAGGCCATGCGCGCCACGGGCATTCTGTCGCAGATGATGGCCGACAACGATATGGTCCCGCAGGTTCGTCTGGCCGCCGCGATGAAGCTCATTGATGCCTCCGGAGCGACGGCAGCCGGGGAGATGAAGGAGTCCCTTAAGGACGACGCTCCGCTCGAAAAAATCAAGCACGACAAGTCCAAGCTTGCGCTGGTCGAGTTCAAGAAAACAAAAGACACGGTGATCTGATGCATAAATCCATTGCCAAGCGCATACGCTACCCCTCCTACCAGAGTGAACGGTTCAAGCGGCTGGACATTCTCGACCGCATGCTCAAGGGCGAGTTCTACGACCACCTTGGCGTCGACTTCTATACGGAGACGGAAGGACCGGACGGATCGGGCAAGTACATCCCCATCGCCGAACGCCGCCCGAGCGTGCAGACAGGCTTCGCCTCGCAGGTCGCCAACAGTACCTCGCGCAAGCTCTTTGCCGGACGCCACGTCCCGCGCATCACCCACGATAACCGGGCCTACCGCGACTGGCTGCTCAAGCTCGCCAGCCGGTCGAGCCTCTTTGAGCGCATGCTCAAGGCCGCGCGCATCGGGTCGGTCGGGTCGGTCGCCATTACCTTCCGCCTGATTAGCGGGTCGCTCGTGCTCGACGTCTGGCGGCCCAAATACTGCGAACCTTCTTTCAGCCCGACAGGCGACCTCGTGAAGCTTCGCGTGCAGTACATCAGCCGGGGGGCAGAGCTTCGGGCGGTGGGGTTCACGACGGACGACCGGGGAAGCGAACTCGACAGCGACGACGATTACTGGTTCGTGCGCGAGTTCACGTCGAATGAGGAGATTACCTATCTGCCGCAGGAGGCCGACGAGGCCCCCGGTGTTGCGCACGACCTGGTGGAAAGCAAGCGCATCGCGCACAATCTGGGGTTTGTCCCCGGAGTTTGGATACAGAACCTCCCCGGAGATGACGCGACCGACGGGATTTCCACCTTCGGAGCGGCCATGCCCAACATCGTCGAGATGGACTATACCCTGTCCCAGATGGGGCGTGGCATCCGCTACAACGCCGCACCGCAGCTCGTCATCGTTGGCAAGATGGTGAACAATACCGACAGCATCAATCGCGGACCGGTGACCATCATCCATCTTGAATCCGCCTACTCCAACGACGATCAGAAGTACGGAGCGGCAGACGCCAAACTGCTGGAGATGGTGGGTAACGGGGTACGGGCAGGGATCGAGTATATCGCCAATCTGCGCAAGTTGAGCTTCGAGCTGATCGCCGCGTCCTACAAGACTCCGGAGACCCACAAGGGCACTGTATCGGGACGCGCCATGGAGATCCTTGACGACAGCTTCTACGATCTGGTCTACACGCTGCGGACGAGCTACGGTGACTCGGGTCTCGTCAAGCTGCTGTCCAAGATCGCGCAGGCGTGCATGCTGACAGGCGTCATGCCCTACAAGGACCTAGGCGTCACCGAGAAAACCGCTACCGAGTTCGGTCTGAGCTGGCCCAAGATGTACAATGCCACGCCGACCGACGAGACCCAGATCATCGAAGGCATGCTCATGGCGACACAGGGCAACCTCGTCGACGCAGACACCGCCAGCCGCTATATCTCGTCGCAGCTGGATCTTGAGGACTATCGGGTGGAAACCCCACCGCAGACAGAAAGCGCTGTCGAGTCAGACGCTCCGGTCCCCAAAGAGGACACACCCAAGAAGATCGAGCAGGACAAACATCTGGTTTAACATGCGTATCAGAGAGCGTCGAATGGTCTCTAACTCTGCCGTCCGGTACGAGGAAGATCTCGGACGAGCCTCCTCCGGGCTTCGAGTCGTCCGGGTCCGCCTCCCGAAGCCGGCGATGGGTGCCAAGTGCTACCTGGTTGAACGTAAGGGTATCTACGTACTCGAAGCTGGCGAGGGGGTATTCCGCTCGCTATCCTGCACACACGTCGGCTCGGGGTCCGTTCACATCCACGATGGCCTACCGGACGAAAACGGCTACTTCGGCAACGAACGCATGGACCCGTACAGCAAGGAGTATATGTCCGCCAATGGGCGTAAACTCTACGCTGCCGTCCCCCAGGTCATGTGCTTCTGGATGCTGGACGCGGGCTTCCGGCGTGGACTGACTGTGGTCGCTTCGGGCGGCGCTCCAGACAGCGTCGTTTTCCTTTCAATAAGCTGGATATCCGCCAATGACTGAATCAAACTCCTGCCGGATCCTCACGGCAAAGACGCAGTATCCCATGTACCGCATCGAGGTCCCGGAGCCGCGCATGGGGTCCAAGTGTTATCTGATCGAGCGTAAGGGCATCTACGTACTCGAAGTCGGGGAAGGGGTGCTGCGCTCCATCGCCTGTACGCATATCGGGTCCGGGTCCACGCTGTTCTCGGACGGCGTTCCCGACGAGCACGGCTACTTCGGCAACGAGCGCATGGACCCCTACAGCCGGGAGTACATGACAAGTAACGGACGAAAGCTGCAGGCCATGTCGCCGCAAATCATCGGCTTTCAGGCCCTCGACGCCGGTTTTCGACATGGACTGACCGTATCGTGCATTGGCGGCACCATGGGCGTGCCGGTATTCATCTCGGTATGCTGGATCAAGCACAAGAGCCGAGCACGGACCCCCGTGGAGATGATCGGGTGAGAGGTTCGCTACTCGACCCAGTCGATATCTTCGTCCCGTGTGCTCCGGGCAGTCTGATGCGCTCCTATCAGTTATTCGACGCGGGCGTGTTTCGCTTGAGCAGGCGTAACAGTTCGTTTTACTCCATCATCATCGCCGCGGCCGGCAGTTTCGGATCCATCACCGTGCGCGACGGCACCCACCGGCCGTTATGGGCGCAACCAAGCTCGTTCACAGGGTCGTTCGCCATGGATGCCTTCGCCGAGGGCGGCCTGATTATCGAGGCGTATATGAAGACACCTCCGCTCGTTACGATCAGCTGGCGTGAACCCGACGAGCAGATCCTCTGATGGGTACATTCAAGGCTTATGCGCCCGTGCGCGCGCCAATCACCGGCACTCTATCCACCTCGCATGTGGACAGCGGCGCGTCTGTCGAAGAAGGGGAGTACATCCTGCTCATGGAATGCATGAAGATGTATACAGAAGTTTACGCCCCCATCGCCGGGACGGTGGAACTCATCAGCCGGATCGGCGATGTCGTGGCGGAAGGCACGGTCATCGCCAAAATCTATCCGGTAGGTTGACTTTAGCTCTTTTTTTACTAATCTAGCCGGGCATGAGCAATCAATTCCCGCCCGAGTCGTACGGCACGCACCTGTCCAACTCGTTAGTTGTCGAACTGGGTCACGCCGACATCTTTCCGTCCGTCACGCCACTGGTTGTCCCGGCGAGCGGTGTTGTCCAGTCCGCACTCATTCTCACGCATGACTTCTCCTGCGTAACCTTCGGTTTCAGCGCCGCCGGAGCACTGACCTGTTCCATTGAGACCTTCCTCGACGAGGAGGGTACAATCCCGCTAGCGACCTACACGTCCAGTTCCGGCACAACTGGATTTGCTTTCATCAATGACCCGTCCGCCAACCCGCAGTTCAAGGCAATAAAGCTGAGCCTTGCAAATGCGGGGGGTTCGCAGGTTGCAGTCAGCAGCGTCATGGCGTTGGTCAAAACGATTGCGTAGGTTGACATTGAGATTTTTTTTAATAGGCTATAAGTCATAAGGAGCCACTTATATGCCAGAGCCGACACCCAGCAGCAACGAACCTGTGACGCCCGCAGCAGCCACGCCGGCAGTACAGCCCGTGTTCGAACATCAGCCGCCCGCCGCCCCTGCGCGTTCCGAGGAAGCATGGCTTGCCCAGGAACAGAAGCTCCGCGATGCACAGAAGGCCGCGCAGGACCGCAACGACCTGCAGGCGAAGCTCGACAAAATCGAAGCTGACAAGCTGGCAGAGCAAGGCAAATACAAGGAACTGTACGAGAAGGAACAAGCCTCCCGCCGGCAGACGGAAGCGCAGATGCGCAACCGGGTCGCTCGCGCTGAACTACGCGCCTACGCCATCGCGGAAGGCATCATCGATCCAGATCTGGTCAATCTCATTCCTTCCAAAGACATCAAGGTCAATGATGACACCGGAGAGTTCGAGAACATCCGGGATTTGATTGCTGACCAGAAGAAAGCCAAACCACACCTGTACAAGGGCACGGCGGCGTCCGCAGGATCTGCAACACCCACGACCGGCGACACAGCCCGTACCCCGGCAGCGGATGGCTCGGCCAAGCCCAAGGACGTGAGCAAGATGAGCAAGGAAGAATACGCGGTCTGGAAGCGCGACTCGAAGAATGGCCTCCGGGCCATTATCGGGAGACGAAGCTGACTTCAGGTCCAATCATAATAGTTTAGCTACGACAGGAGCACACCATGGCATTCGTCTCGTTCCCTACCGGCCTTGAAGCCGCGCTTCAGACCAACTTCCTGAACCGCGAGTTTGAGGAAGGACTGGATTCCATCCTGGCTTACCGCCGGATGGCACTTCAGGAAACGATCCCCGGGCGAATCGGCGAAACGCTGACCCGGAGTCGTAAGGGCCGTACTCCTCCGCAGATCGACCCGCTCTCCGGCGCGCAGATCAACGCCAACCTGGATAATAGCCTGTCGCCGCAGTCCTACAGCGTTGAACAGTACACCTTCACGCTGAACGAGTACGCAGGCACTCAGGACATCAACCTGATGCAGGAACTGAGCGGCATCGCCGACCAGCTGGTCGCAGGTTCGCGAAACAACGGCGTCGCAGGTGCGCAGACTCTGGAACGCCTCGCCAAGCTCCGCCTGTTCGCCGCTTACGACACGGGCAACACGTTCGTTCGGGGCGATCTCGGTGTCCCGACCACCACACAGGTCTATGTGGACGACATCCGCGGATTTCAGTACGTGTCCGTCAATGGTATCCTGACCGCCGTCAGCGCCGGCAACCCGATGACCGTCAACGAGTACGCCACAGGCGCATCGGGGGTTACCCAGACCTTCGCCGTGACGGGGACGACCGCCTCCGCCACGAATGCCTCCTTCTTCCCCGGCTCCGGCGGCGCGGGCACGACCGACGGCATCTCCGGTTACCTGACCATCAGCGGCGCAACATCCGCTCCGGTCAACGGGGACGCGATCATCGCCTCCAACGCCCCGACCATCATCCGTCCGAGCGGACGCATGACCACCGAAGAACTGGTCGGATCCGATGCACTGACCATGGGCATCATCCTGGATGCGGTTGCCACGCTGCGCAACAACGGCGTGCCAGCCCTGTCGAACGGCAACTATGCTTGTATTCTGGACAACAGTTCGCTTCGAGCCTTGTTCTCGGACCAGCAGTTCGCGGTACTGTTCGCGGGAAGCAACCGTTCACAGGAGTATCGTTCTGGCGATGTGTTCGACCTTCTGGGTGTGACCTTCATTCCGACCACTGAAGCTTACGTCCAAACCCCGGCGACCAACACCGGCTTCTCGGCCACCAGCGCGATTTCCGTCACGGTCCGTCGTCCGATCGTCATGGGCGCGGAAGCCATGATTCAGGGCAACTTCGAGGGCCTTGATATGTGGCTGGAACGTCAGGGTGTCGACGCAATCGGGTCGACCATGCTGGTCGACGGGGTGGCTCAAATCCTCCGTCCGCCGCTCGACCGCCTGCAGGAAGTCACGTCGCTCAGCTGGAAGTGGGTGGGCGACTTCGCGATCCCGACCGATCTGACGGCTACCACCGACATCATCCCGACCGCCTCCAACGCACTGTACAAGCGGGCGGTGGTCATCGAGCACGCCAGCTAACCGGCCTCAACCGACACTTTAGAGAGGTAGCGTCATGGGCATCAAAGTTACCAAGCTCAGGAAGTACAACCCTTCCATGAAGGCTCCCGGCAACGGCGAGGTGGAAGTCCCGATGAACATGGACCACACACAGCGCGGCGGCGAACGTAACGCCCGCCATTACGCCAACGCCATGAAGTTCGGCGGCACCGCGAAGCCGGTCCGTTCGCAGTACGACGACGACGGCGCGCAGGGCGACGGTAGCGACAGCTAATGTCTCGCAAACGCCGAAGCGGTGCGACCCGGATCATCACTCCGCTGACGCGGACGGTGAAGCGCCCCTACACCTCCTACCCGGAAGATGCCGCTGTCCCCGGGTGGGACAGGGAGGCGGGTATGCACCAGCACAGCCGCCGCCAGGCTGCGCGCAAGCCGGATGAGATAGCCGACGACTACTTCGACGACCACCCGGGCGTGGACGATCTGCACCCGAAGATTTGAGGGTTTGACTCATGGGATTCCCCTGGCAGTACCCCGGCAGACCGCTTTCGGGCAAGAACCCGACAATACTCCCGAACTTTGGCCGCCCGTTCGCCAAGAACGGCACGCTGACGCTCACGGACTCGCACGATCTGGCCTCACAGCTGGGCGGTGACACCGCGTCCAGCGGGTCGGTGACGATCTCTGGTACGGTTGCGGCGAATGACCATCTGACGCTGACCTTCACGAACGGAGTGCTGGGGAGCGCCCCGGTCAGTGTTGAGTTCACGACGACCACCACCGTACTCTCCGATGCCGCAGCGGGCCTTGCATCCGCTGTCAACGACTCGCAGCAGTTGCGGGACTTCGGCTTCTGGGCGACCAGCGACGCCGGCGTCGTCACAGTCAAGCAAGCATCCGGAGTGGGCAACTTCACGACCCTCGCGGCCGCGACGTCCGGAGCGGAGACGTTCGTCATCGCCCAGATGGGCGGTGGGTCCGGAGTATTGACGCCGTTGCAGAATTTCTCTTTCTCGCATGGTGGCGTACTGACCAACTACTGGTACGGCATACCCTTCACTGTGGGTCATGCCACGCTCTCCAAAATGGTTGCCCAAGGGATGCCCATCGCGTGAACGACCCTCAACCCTCTTTTATCGCGGGGCAGCCTGCTCCGAAAGCCGCCAAAACGGCTACGAAAGCCGCCAAAACGGCTGCGGCGCGTCCAAATGCCTACGTGGTAACCCGTGCCTTTGCACAGCACATGGGAGCTTCCATGACCCGTTTTGAGGTGGGGACTGTCATTACCAAGCCATACCTCATCGAATCCCTGCTCAAGACCAAGGCACCCATCATACCGGTCGAAGAAAGCGGGGCCATACATAGTTGCCCGCATTGCGGGAAGGCGTTTCTGGAGGGCTGACCGTGGCCCTCTCCCTGGCCGAAAAGGCGAATGTCCGCCGGCACCTGAGATACCCGCTGATCGGTCTATACCGTGTCACGCCCGGCGGTCAGACACTCGCCACCGCCACGGCCGTGTCCTACCGCTACACGCAAGCCTTCGGTCAGCTTGAGTGGCGCATGAATAACCTGGATGCCAACGAAGAAGCCCGCATCACAGGTCGCGCCTATGGCGGCGTCAGCTTTGTCGGTCCCATCCCCAACGTCGGGGACGAGTCCCAGATCACCTTTTCTGGTGGCGGCCTCGCCTCCCCGGTGACGATCAACGTAGTCGCCACACAGGCCCTCATCAACGTCGGTCAACCACTGAGCCAGGTGCAAGCCGCCCTGGTCAGTCAGTACTTTGACGCCAATGTCGGGTTGGGCTTCTGCGCGCAGTTCGCCATGCTGGTGGCACAGAACTCGACGCTGACGCAGGCAGGCTTTGTTGCCATCGCGCCCTACGGCACGGGACCGTTCCGCCAGCAGGCCATTCCAGTGCCGGAGGTGTCCGTCATCAACCCGCAGTCATTCACCATCTCGGTGGTCAATACCGGGTCCATGTCGGCACAGATCACGAGCAACGGGGTGCTGCTGCCCCCTTACATCTCGCCCGACACACTGACACAGCCTATTTACGGCTACCTGCCGATCCTGGACTATCTTGAGAACGCCTACGGCACCGCCACGCAGGACTTGTCGATCGACACGGCAGACGTGTTCAAGGCCCGCAAGACGGAGCTTCCGGAGCGCCTGAGCCTGTACCAGAACTGGTGCATGAAACTTGGGGAGTTCATCGACGTGCCGCTCAATCCGAACAAGCGGTCCGACTTCAAATCGAGCGGCCCCCGAGCGTATGTCTGATGGCCATCATCAGAAACTTCCCGTTCATCAGCCAGTACGCAGGCATACAGCAGCTCATTGACTTCGGGCGCGGTCTTGCCGCAAATGTCGTAGGACAGCCCGGCAACGTGTACCGACTGTCGGCAGACGTGAACGGCGACTTCGTTCAAGCCTCATCCGAGATCTTCACCAACTTCACGCTGTTGCGCAAAATAACGCACGGCGGCAAGTCAATGGAAACGCATGAAGGACTTGGGACGCTCTACTTCAACCTCGTCTGCGACCTGAACTACCTCAAAACCGGGGATGTGTGGGTGCAGAACGACCCGAACTACGGTACGGGCGCCACAATTGTCGACTACTCCACGGACGAATACCTAGGCATCTGTGTCGCCCACCACGCCGTGATGAAGCCGTCCATCGGCATGGCCCTCAACCGTTACGCGACACTATATCGTCCGCAGCCCGGAGCGGATGCGGGCGGCTACGCGCAAGCCGGCCAGCAGAACATGCTGGGGCTGACCATATCGGGCGGGCAGGCCACATTCGTCGCGCAGGCGAACGCCACGCGCATCCCCATCGGACTCATGCCGGTCAGCTGGACCTACGGTGCGCAGTTTGCTCCAACGATCCCCGGCACGATGCCTCTGACCAAGTATTTCTGTTATATCCCTCCCATGCAGGGCTACCTACCGCTGGAAGGGGACATTCTGGAGACCGCAAATGGCGCACGCTATGGCGTCGTCATTCCGTGGCATCTTGATGTAGGTGTCGTAGGCAGTTCAGTTCTTGTAGAGCGGTACAATGCCCAACAGACAAACTGAGGAATCACGCATGAAGAAGCTCGTAAAGCTGGCCAAGGAGTCACAGGAGAAACCGGTGAAAGGTGAAAAGCGGCGCGTTCCGTTCGCGGACAAGCTGACGAAGAAACCCAAGCCGAAGAAGCTGCCCAAGCGATAGTCCATGTCCTCCTGGCACGACGTGTTTGCCGGACTGCAGGCGCAGGTTCAAAGCGCCCTGTCCGGACTCGTGCCGGGAGAACAGATCGTTATCGGCTACCCCCCGACCGCCGTGCTCCAGAACACCGGTCAACTGGCCGCAACCAATCAGATCTTCAACGGCAACAACGGTCCTCTGGTGATGATCTATGACCGTGGGGCGGCTACGGACGTAACCCGATGGATGCCCAGGGCGGTTGCGCAGACACCTCCTCCCGCTCCTGCCGTTACCTACACCGTCTCGCAGACATTCATGCCACCGAACGGTACGAGCACCGTCACCTTTGACACCGGAGCAAACGCCGACGATGCGATTGGTCTGTCCATTTACGGACGCATCGAGACCACGGCCGGAGTGACCTACTCGGCGATCTCGGCGGAAACCTCGGCGGTTTTTGCCTCCGGCTTTGCGACAGCCGTAAACACGACGGTGCCGTCACTCTTGTCAGCCTCCGTATCCGGCTCGCAGGTGACGCTCACCAATGTGTCCGGTTACGCCTTCAATATGCAGTTTGCGTCAGGCAATCTGGGATCGGAATTGTTTGAGGTACACCGCACAAAGCGCAAGGCGCACATCATCATGCTGGCTAATTCTCCGGAAAATCTCGACACGTTCGGAGAACCGCTGTCGCAGGCGCTCGCCAATCTGGAGATCACCTATGGCTACGAGCTGGCGGACACCACTTGGGTGCAAGTCATCAATACGGGTGACTTGTGCATCTGGAACAACGCGCTGCACAACATATTCCGCCGGGACTGGCTGCTCGACCTAGAATATGGCGTAACTCTGCCGCTGGTGGAGTACCCCGTGCTCGCATTTGTGCCGACCTGGCAGGTGGATTCGGCTGTCTAGGTCGGGTTGCTTATCGGGCAATTATTGCTAAAGTAGTGTCATTGATGCGCGCTACGCGCCTAGGACAGAGACTATGGGAACGATAATCAGCAGTAACTCGTTTAACCCGGCCAATCTCCAGGCGCCCGGGCTGTACATCGACAACATCCCGCCCACCCCCTATATACCCGGCGCCCCAACCAACGTCGCCGCGGTAGTGGGTACGGCTTCGTGGGGTCCGGTAAATAGCCCGCAGATCATGTCCTCCCCACCGGACACGCTCACCTATTTTGGGGGCATCACTTCCGCTGCCCTGACCGACGTGCACGATCTGTGTACGGACGCTACCATCGCATTCCAGCAGGGCTTTATCAGCGTATACGGCATACGGGTCACGGACAGCACTGACATTTCCGCGTCAGTCGTGCTCGCGATCAGCGGTTCCACGGCAACAGCACTCTGGTCCGGAACGGCGGGCAATAGCATCTCCGTCGTTATCCAGAACTCGACGTTCAGCGGGTACATGGATGTCATCATCAGCTCCACGTTCGCCCCTTCTGAACGGTATCCGAGGCTGCCCAACACCAGTGCGTTCTGGGCAGCGCTCAAGTCGGCGCTTTCGGCAGGTATAGTAGGGGTGGCCCCTCCTTCGAACATGGTGCGCACCACTATCACTGGCGGCGGCACCGCTATCCCGGTCACCGGCACATACACCCTGACCGGAGGCACTGACGGAAGAACAGTCACCACCGACCAGTTGCTTGGGCAGAATCAGACATTTCCACCGACCGGCGTCTACACGGCGGCAACGCCGTCGCCGACTCCCGAGAAGGTATGGATTGCCGGTCTTACGGACACAACTGCCGCCGCGACACTTCAGGCGTTCTGCGAGTCCGCAGCCATGCAAACGGCACTGGCGTTCCCTACCGGTACGAGCACTGCTTTGGCGCTGAGCACAATCTCGTCGGTTGGCGTGCACTCCTACGAGCTGACCTATCTCAAGGACTGGGTATATTGGAACGACACGGTGAACGGTGTCATCCGTCTGGTGCCACCGCTCCCTTTCGCCATGGGCCTCATCACCGCACTCGCTCCGAGTCAGAGCCCGCTCAACAAGGCAGTGAACGGCGTTATCGGCACCGAGCGCAACAGCCCCTATACAGGCAACGTGCCGTACTCGCAGGGCGAGATCGGGCAGCTCGAACAGGCCGGTGTGCTGGTCATTACCAACCCGATTCCGCAGGGGTCCGTGTTCGGCTACGCCACAGGCAACAATACTGCACTCAATACAGCGGAAACGCCGATTGAGTACGCCTCCATGACCAACTTTCTGGACCAGAGCTTCAACGGGTTCATGGGTACTTTCGTCGGACAGCTTCAGACCGCCCGGCCAAAAGACCCACTGCGCAGGAAGGTGCGTCACGTACTGAACAATTTTCTGAACACTCTGGCAGACGCCGGACTGATCGACGAGGTCGTGCAGATCACCTGTACCTTAGCACAGACTGGTAACCCGCAGCTGGGCATCAACACTCCGGCCACGATCGCGCAGCACTACCTGTACGCATTCGTGGCAGTGCGGTACCTGTCCAGCGTGCGGTACTTCGTTCTCGCTTTGCAGGGAGGGACCACCGTCGTTTCCTCCTCACCGACGCAGCCAGCGTAGAGGATTGAACCATGGCGAATATTCTTGTAAACGGCCTGAATATCGGCACAGACATTTCGGTCACCATCTCCGACAACTATGGAGACGTGTTCACCGACGCGGATATCGGCAACATGATGTCCTTCAATGTCTCCATGGACATGCACATGCTCAAGGTGACGCCGATTACCAACGGTGGCAAACCGATCTACCGCTCGATCCCGAACGGCCTGAGCGGCACTATGGAGTATGTGCGCGTCAATGGAAACATCACCAGCATCTTCACGGCGCTCTATGCGGCATTCTACAACGCCGGACTGCTCCCGACGTTCACGATCACGGTTACCGTCATCAACCGGAACGGCACGACCGACGAATATATTTTCCCGGAAGTCGTGTTCCACACCCCTGATTTCGGCCGGTTCGACGGCATTTCCGAGGTTCGTCAGAAGATCGACTTCTCGGGACCGGAAATCCTTTCCACCACCAACTTGGCCTCGATCCTCTCTGGCATGCCGACCACCAGCGCGGCGTAAAACAATCACTCCCCCGGTGACTTCTGCGGCGTTGTTATAGCCGCAGTTTTTTGCTAGGCTGCTATACACTCGTATGTTGTTTTGTCAACCGGGAGTCACACTAATGTCAACCAAATCCTATACCGATCTTTCCAATGACGACGCCATCAAGGCCGCTGCGGCCCGAGATCTGGCCAGACAGGCCCTGCAGCCGGCGGAGACTCGTGGTGTGGAGTCCGCATCGCCCGGAGTGGACCTGAACCTCCCCGACGGGCGCGTGGTGACCATGGGCACGCCCGTAGGAGGCACCATCCGCCGGATCGCGCTCATCCTCGGGTCCGAACCAAACGGCAACATCCCCATCCTCATGGGCTGGCTCAAGAGCCTGATGTACGTCCGAGCCATCGACGGTCACATCGTCCCGTCCATCAACAACATGACCGACGCGCAGAAGCTCTCCGACATACTCGGCGACCAAGGGGAAGAAGTTGTCATGCTCGCCTATCAGGAGAACTGGCCGTCTCTGACCGCCAAAGAACTGCCTATCATAAAAAAATAGCGACGGACCCGGAGTTTCAGGAGGTTGTGGCCGCAATCAAGCACGGCCTGACCTGGTCCGAGGCAATACACCTCCATCCGACCGACCGACGGGCATTTATTTATGCGGCTTCCCTATCCGAGGGCGCCAAGGTAGACTGGGACACTGGTGACATAAGCAGGGGCAAATAAGTGGCCGCGTTCAATCTAGGAGGCGCTGCCAGTCGCATCGGGCAGGACCTGAAAGGCGTATTCAATGCCCTCAATCCGCAGGGCAAGCAATACCCCTTTACGCTCGGCAGTTTTACCTTCTCCAATCTGGAACTGCCCCAACAACTGACCAGCCTGGGTGGCGATCAGCGGGTCGCAGTCCATGAGTTCCCCGGAGGGGTGCGAACTGTCCAGTCTCTCGGTGCATTTCCTCCCGACGAAATCCGCTGGAAAGGGATCTTTACCGGAGTGACCGCCCTGCCTCGCTCCTATACGCTGGACCGTCTGCGCGTAACCGGGGCTCCGATCGTACTCACTTATGGCCCGCAGAAGTGGAGTGGCGTCATCAAGACGTTCAACTCGCACGTAAAAAATCAGTGGCTCATCAACTACGATATTCTGTTCGTCCCGCAGGTGGACCTGAGCAGTCCGGCTCCGCAAGGTGCTACAGACGTACGACTCAAGGTGCTCAACCAGGCGACTGGCGGACTGGCCAAGAACATCCCGATCACCATTTTTGGCGACACGCTTCCTTCTGGTCTGTCGAGCGCACTGTCGTCCGTCCTGTCCTACACCAACACGGCCCTGCTCGACGCAGACAATGTACTGGACGTTGTGGACCCGTCGCTGGTCAACAAGGTCAACTTCTACGTGCAAGCCGCCAAGTCGCTCGGTGAGGGAATCCAGAGCGGCAATGGGCCACTCTCCATGATCGCATCGGTGACGCATGTCCTGTCGCACGCCGGGATCATTGCCAATGTGTTCACCACCAACTCGCCGATCTCCAAGACACTGAGGCTCATCAATCCGAACCTCATCACGTTGGCTTCGCAATACTTTGGTGACCCGGCCCGTGCAAGCGATATCGCCAAGTTCAACAACATAACCAACACGACGCCGACCGGACAGTACGACGTCAACCTCCCCTCACAACTGGGGCCGCCGCCGACCTCCGGGAGTTACGCATGACCTCTTTTCTTGGCTTCGGAGAAGTCGCTGGAATGTTCCGTGATATGGACAATTCCCTCGCAGCCGCAGAACGACAGCTCATAACCAAAGTCGCGCGGGACGGCAAGCAGATGGCCAAGGATACATTCGGCCATGCGCAGCCCGGGTGGGAGCCACTGGAGACTTCGTGGACGATGCGCACCCACGAGGAGCACGCCGGAGATATCGCCGCTGCGGGGTTTGCCGGGATCGATACACCACTTGTCGTAACGGGAAGTCTGCGCGACTCCGTCAAATCGACCCGCGGCGACACCTGGGCGGAGATTGGCACGAACGATGTGCGCATGCCCGTACACGAACTCGGCGCGCCCAACCCGTTGCCGGGGCACGAGGACATCCCCGCCCGTCCGGTGTTCGGCCCGCTGGCCAAAAAGATTCATGACAGTCTGCCGAAGGAAGTCACGAACGCCTACCGCGTCGTGCTCGGCACGCCTTCCGGCGAGACGGTAATCAAGTAATGGCACTTAATTACAACGTCGGCGTCCGCTTCGAGGCGTTCGGCAACCTGCACTCGCGCATGGCGGCCCTCACCGCCGCGTTTCTCCTGCTGGAAGGACGGTCCAATGCCCTGCAGCGCGGTTTTCTCAGCGTAGGCAAGGCGGGCGTAGCCATGTTCGCCGGATTGATCGCGGCGGCCAGGGACTACAATAACGTCCTTGCGAAGCTGGAAACCAGCAGCTTCAATATCGCACAGGCCCATGCGGCCATGGCAAACTCGCTACGCGGCGGGACGCCTTTCGGCATGGCTGCCACCGCCGGCCAGCAGATGGCCATCGCCGGTGCATTCATGACCCCCTCCGCCGGGGTAAGTCAGGCGAATCTAAAAGCCTACCAGCGACCGATCACATGGCTCCAATACGGCATGCAGTACTCGGGAGGCGCGGCAGAAAGCATGGGCTACGAAGCCTTGCGCGCCGCGCGCACCGCTGAAGCGTATCGGGGCTATGTTGGTGCGTCCGGAGTCGCCCCCTCTCTGGCACTCGAAAGCCGTATCATCCGCCATCTGCCGCATATCGCCGTCGGAAGACGCGGGGCTTACTTTTCCGAGATCACTTCCGCCTTGATGGACCCGAGATTCGCCACAACTCCGTTGCGCAACATCATGCGCATGGCTGCGATGACTGCGACACAAGGCGGTGTGACACCCAACGAGATCGCCAAGTTTGCCATGGGTGGAATACAAAGTCAGGAAGTCGCGCAGATGATGAATATGGGCCTCCACATTGGCGTGGGGAATCTGGCCGCAGCCGTGGGTGGTCACCCGTTCATGCTGTCGTCCGCGACGCAACAGGGAATCATGAAGAACTATGTATCCTGGTCGCGAAGCCACCTGATCCCCGGGTTAGAACGGGCCGCAGGCATGACTCCCACCCCCGTAGGTCAGCTTACACATGCACAGTACGCGACACTTTCAAAAGAAGCGGGTATTGCCTTCGGTGCGCAGCCGGTCCTGTTCCACATGGCTGAAGCCGCGCTGACCATGAATCGTTTCGAGACCGCTGTGGTGCGCGCCACGACCTCAGTTCATACTATGAACAGAGCCTCCAATACGGTAGGAAAGACGCTAGGCACTATGGGCGCCCAGATCGGCGAGATCGGCGGCACCATTGGCGGCGACTTCCGCAGCAGCCAAGTATGGAAACTGTTCGCCGAGGGGGGACTCGGGCTCACCGGTGGGATTCTTCACCTGATGGGTAACAAATCCTACGGCAAACCCATCACCAATATTTTATCCGGCATGTCTGGAGTCAGCATGGGGTTGGGGGTTGCCGGAATCGGCGCGCGTTTCGGTATGGCTGCGTTAGGCTCTGGCCTTGGCGCTATTCTAGGTGTCCCTGCCGCACTCCTGACTGGATGGGAGATCGGCAAACTACTCGACAAGATAAGCATAGTTCGCACCTCCGCACTGACCGTTGTGACGGGTATCATGGGTCTTTTTAATGACCTAAAAAGCCTGGTACTGCCCGCAGAACACGTTGTCAAAGGTTTTGTCTCTTTCCTGTCCTCGGACGCCAGCGCCCAGACCGCCTACTCCAGCATGGGCGGTGCCTCGGCCTCGTGGGGAGGCGCCCCCTCCATCACGATCAATGTACATGGCAACGCCACACACGGCACCGTGCGACAGATCGGTGCTGCCGTCACCAACGCGCTCAAAGGCGCTACCTACGGCGCTGGCCAGCACACTGCATCCCCGCTCTCCGGCGGGCATGGCGCAGGTTGATGAGCGCGTTCAATTCCAGCCGCTCGATCCTGCCTTACATTGAAATAAACGGCGTCTCGTTTATCGCGGAGTCCTGGAACTGCACACGTCCGGCATATGGGTCGGTCGGGTCTTTTCGCGCACAGGTCTCGCGAGAAGTGCTCAATAGCGCGGAACTCAACCTGTTCAATGTCGGGTCGCAAGCCACAAGTCAGGTGCCTGTCTATATCAAGGTGACCGAGAACGGGCAGACTACGACGCTGTGGGGCGGGGAGATGGATACCGTCTCCACCCACTACGACTCTGACACCGTGACGATCAGCGGGCGCGACTGGGCCGGCCTTCTGGTGGACACCAAGCGCCCGATACAATCCACCCAGGTGGTGGGTGGTACGACACAGTCATTCACGCCCGGGGCAACCAATGTCGCTGCGACTGGTGCCGCCGTGGCGGACTTCACCGCTGCCATCGGGTCGGCGGCGAACGTGCAGAATAAAACCCCCTCCCAGATCGCCTATTACATCGCCGCGCGAAACAGCTTTCTTCCGCAGGTGTACACCTACCCGAACGAGCCCGAGATCGGCGCGCTGTTCTCCGGCCTGCACGTCAACGCCAGCAGCCCGAGGACCGAGTGGTCCATTCTGCAGTACATGGCCCGTCTGCTCGGATGGGTGTGCTTTGTCACGCCGACACGGCAACTTTACTTCGGCCCCTTTACGGCAGGCACGCCACTTGACCTGTCGTGGAAGCAGTCGCCCGTGCCGGATGGCATGCTCCCCTGCAACGATCTGGAGATCACCTACAACCCGCGACGCAACAGCAACTTCCTCGTCGTCGTGGAAAGCTTCGATCTTGAGACCGTGGCGAGGACGACCGGAGTAGTCGGTGTCGCTCATCCGGGAACCATCTCGCAGGTGCTGACGGCGTTCCCGCAGGTCAACGTACAGAACAACCGCTTCATCGTCGGGACCGCCGGAACGAGCTCGGGGTCGAGCTTAGGCGCCCTGTTCACCGCTCTGGGCAAGCCTGTCTACGTCTACACGCATCCCAATCTCAACGTCTCGCAGGCCGAGCAGCAGGCGTTCAGCATGGCTTTGGAACTCGCCAAGCGCGAACTCATCATGCGCTGCCGGGTGGATGGAAGCGCCACGCTTACCCCACTTCAGACCGTCCGCATGCATGGCGACCTTGGCGATTTCGCCGGTCAGGACTATTATGTCAACTCGTTGGAGCACTCGTTCGATCTGGACGAAGGGTGGTACACGCACCTCCACGGCTGGACGCTGGGACCGCAGGGACCCAATGGCGCGTTCCTCCAGGCGACGGAGATCAATGGCGTCGTAACCACCAACCAGACCCCGGTGCTCATGACTTCTGCGAACGGCTGATTATGCTCATCGACGAAGATGAACTCATACACGCCATCATGCATGCGGCGCAGCAGCAGCTGAGCGGCACCAACTGGCACGTCAACGCAAACATCGCCTCCTACGACCCGCGCACGCATCGTGTGCGCTGTATCATCCCGCACTATGTCGACGGCTCGGGCGGGGAAGCCCTGCTCACCGGCTGGCTCCCGCTCCAGACCCCCATCATCGGCAATGGCTGGGGCATGCAGTACGCCCCGTTCGGCGGGGCCACCCCCGACAGCCCCCAGTCCGGCGAGCCGGTCGTTCTGGCCGTCGTGGAGCAGCACCGGGGCATCTACACGGTGGAGGCCATGTTCTGGGGCACC
>JAEHJW020006857.1_pt1 | contig 25630 bp, 29 predicted proteins | sample 9271431 | NCBI WGS metagenome assembly JAEHJW02 | reverse complement strand
TATCATACGAACCGGAGAGACTGAATAAACTTTCCCCGGTGGATATTGCGAAGCTCTCTGAATCGATCAAGGAAACAATCGAACGGGCGAAAGAGAACGATCCCGACGCGCTCAAAAAGAAGATTGCAGAGCAGCAGAAGGAAATCAAGGCGTTGAAAGAGCAACAGCCCGCCAAAGAATTGACTGATGCGGAGAAGAAACAGATTATCGCACAGGTTTGGAAGCAATATGATGCGCACTTATTAAAAATACAAAACGGAATCATTGAATACGAAAAACAATACCAATCTCGAATAAAAAATATCCATGCAAACATTCATAATGTTTTTGTGGAGATTCAACGCATTCAGGAAATGCAGTTGCCAATGCCTGAATCTCCGGAATTGTTAAAACCAGTGCAGATTATTACTAAAAATGTTATCGATCGTGAGTCGTTGAAACCCAAAGGTATGGGAAAGATACCGCTCGGCACCGACCCGTCGCTTCCCGAAGGTGAAAGGAAGATCCTGACGGCGATCGCGCAGCACGACGAAGGGGTTGATCGAGAGCAGATCTCCATCCTCACCGGATACAAACGTTCCACGCGTGACCGATACCTGCAACTGCTCGGCCAGAAAAATGCGATCGAGATTCACGGCGATACGATCACCGCTTCCAACACAGGGATGCAACTACTCGGAGCAAGTTTTGAACCGTTGCCGAAAGGAAGTGAACTGATCGAATATTGGAAGAACCGTCTTACCGGCGGAGAGAAGGCGATCTTTTGTTTGCTTGTAGATAATGTAGACAATCCTGACGGGCTGTCACGTGACTTCATCAGTGAAACGACAGATTACAAACGCTCGACCCGCGATCGGTACATTCAATTGCTCGCGGTGCGGAAACTCGTTACGCCGTCCAACGGGGCGGTAAAGTTGAACAAAAAACTTTTGGAGTAAGGCCATGTCATTTGTGTGCTCGGCAAAAATGATGAGTGCCAATAATGTGTTGTATCGTTGTCAGCACAAAGCGAAATATTTCATTGATAATAAATGGTATTGCGGGAAACACCTTTCTAATGAAGCACATCCTGAAGATTTTTGTCAGGAATGCGGACGGCCTAATATCGTGTGGTTCGCACCGAATGAATTATGGAACAAAATAGTTGGAAGCAGTGACGGGATATTATGTCCGACTTGTTTTGCAAAACGCGCCGAAAAAATAACCGGAAAAATAGTCTGGCGGTTTGAACCTATGGAATAATAATGCTCTACTCAAACGCTCTTTATATCGCCGAAAAAATAAAAGCCGAACTCGCTCCGTTCTGTAAACGCATCGAGATTGCCGGCAGCATTCGCCGAAAGAAAGAGGAGGTCGGCGACATCGAAATCGTTGCAATCCGCCGGAATAAAGACCTGTATCAACTCTGCGGAGTGATCAATCGCTGGCAGAAGATCAAGGGAGAGCCGACGGGAAAATATACGCAGCGCGTGTACCGATACGGTGATGGGGAGAACGATACGATCATCGTTGATATCTTCTTTGCCACCGAAAAGAATTGGGGATATATCTTTCTCATTCGCACCGGAAGCGCTGACTTCTCTCACCACATGGCAAGCCGATGGTCGTCGATGGGCTTCAAAGGTGAAGAAGGGATGCTGACAAAGAACGGCATTCCTGTGATACTCAAGACAGAAGAAGAACTTTTTTCGCTTTTACGCATGGCATACGTTTACCCGGAGGATAGAAAATGAAAAAATGGATTGATCCGACAAAAGATAGAAACCAATACGGCGAAAGATATCCGAAGCGATTCAATAAAATATGGGATCGCTCTTTTGCATCGGTGAAGAAACATCAGGCATACGAATGGTGGAAGAAAGGATTTCGTGCCGGTAAAACGAAAGCAAAGAAATGATCACGATCTACGGTGAATTGTATAGCAGCAAGAATTCGCGGACCGGAATAATGGTCAACGGACGGAATGTTGTATTAAAATCGAAAAATGCTCAGCGTCAGGCAAACGTCGACTTTCCGTATCAACTCTCGGCTGTTCGGCATTCGTTCAAGAAAATGATTCAAGGGAAAGTTTTACCGCTCAAAATACAGTTCAAAATATACCGACGAACCCACGGGCGTTTTGATTACGTGAATATCGTCCAAGGTTTGCTTGATGCAATGGTACGCGCGGATCTCATCCCGGACGATGACGCGAAGCATATCATTCCGGTCTTTGTTCCATACGAAAAAGACGAAAACAACCCGCGAACGGAGGTAACAATCTTATGAACTCCAATGATCTTTTGAATCTCTATCGTTTCCTGCGCCGCGAAGGTTCTTCATTCGCTTCTGCCGTGCGCGAACTATCGTCCTACTTCGGGCGCGACGAATCTGTCATTATCAAATACTTATTGAAAGCCGAGCCATGACCGTCCTGCGGATTAACCGAAACCGAGCGATCAGAAAAAAGTACATCGATCTTCGAGCAAGAAAGGTTTCCCCGGAAGCGGCGCGGGAGATGCTTGCGAAAGAATTCTTTTTGGCTGAGCCGACGATCAAACAGATTTTATTTGATCAAAAATACTATACGGGTAAACGTCATGTCAAAGTATAGTTTCTATACTGACAGAGACAATCGCTTTTCTTAGATTTGTTGTGACAAATCTCCTCAAGTTTTGTTAAAGCCCAAGTTTCCGGCGGAGAAATCTGTCGCTTGGGCTTTCCCTTTTAATTTGAATTTAGAAAATGGAATTTACGACACTTACCGAATCTGATAAGCAAAGGTTCTTTAAAAAGGTAAATCAGACATCGAATCACGACGAATGCTGGTTGTGGAACGCCGGTAAATCCAAAGAAGGCTATGGTCGATTTCGACTGAATAGAAAACTATACCAAGCAACACACGTTTCATATTTTCTTCGACATAATATAATGCCTGCCTCCGGTCAAGAAGTTTGCCATAAGTGTGATAATCCGCAATGCGTTAATCCAAATCATTTATTTTTGGGTTCTCGTTCCGACAATATGAACGATTGCTATAAGAAGGGAAGATTGACCCAAATTTATAAGGGTAAAGCGAAAGGCGAAAGGAATGGTAGTGCAAAAGTTACAAATGAAATTGCTGAAGAAATCAGGCGGTTATATAATTTAGGCATACGTGGTAAAAGTCTCACTTCGAGATTCAAAATTCATAAAACAAATATCTACCGAATTATTCGCGGGATAAGTTACCAAAATAATGCGAGCAGGTCTGGTGACCCGATGAGACTCATAACCTCATAAGGCGTGGATCGTAACCACGGCTCGCTACTACCTTACTATATGGGGCGACCTCTCAAAATATCGCGGGCATTGTTAAAAAAAGCGGAAGATTATCTCGAATCATGCAAAGATATTTTGACAAAAAAACAAAAAAGGGTTTCTTTGCCGAAGGTCGAGAGCCTTTGTATCGTGATAGGCATTAGCAGAGATACTGCGTACGAATGGGCGAAAATAGGGAAACATGGTTTCAGTAAATCAAAAATTGAAGTTGATCCAAAAATACTTCCGCTCTACCAACAATTTTCCGACATATTAGACCGATTGAATCTCATACAGGTTCAACGGCTCATCGACAACGGTCTTTCCGGCAACTACAACGCAACGATTGTTAAACTCGTACTTGCAAAACACGGCTACAAAGATGAGAGTAATACCCATCATTCTGGATTTGTCGGGAACATTGATTGGAAAAGTTGTTCTCTCGAACAATTAGAACGATTGAAACGAGGAGATGATCCACTTGAGGTACTCAGACCAGAACAATTTAAGTAATATTCAGATTCAGGCTGCGGCAGAATTGGAATTTCAGAAGAGAATAGTCGAAGAAGGTATTGAGCACGAACAAAAAAAACAGTGGGAAGCCGAGCAAGAACTCCGAAAATACTATCAGACACACCCGATAGACTGGATTGTCGACAAACTTGGCGTCAAGCGGGAAATGATCGATTGGGAATTGCTGCCGGAGTATCAAAAGCATAGGTGGGACGGGACACGCAATCCCTTTGTTACCGTGCTCAACGCCCTGGTGAACAACCGATGGGTAGCGATCGAGGGGGCGACAGGGGTTTCCAAGACTTTTATCGCAGCGTGTATTGTCCTTTGGTTCTTCGACTGCTTTGAAAACTCAATGAGCGTAACGACGGCACCGAAAGAGGGGCAGTTGAATTTACACATTTGGAAAGAAATCGGCTCCCTTTATCCTCGTTACAATAAGGGGAAGTACAGCAACCTAAAGATTCAAATGATACCCGGAATGAACGATTGGTCAATTACGGGATTTGTGGCAGGAGTAAGAGCGGAGGAAGTAACGGCATCAGCACGAAAGGCTCAAGGTTTTCACGCCGAGCATTTGCTGATCATTACTGAAGAAACGCCCGGCGTCAGTGATGCAGTTATGACGGCATTTCAAAATACATGCGTTGCGCCGCACAATCTGATCATGGCACTCGGCAATCCCGATAATCAGTTCGACACGTTACACAAGTTTTCACAATTGAGTAGGGTTGAAGCGGTAACGATATCCGGGTTCGATTATCCGAACGTCGTTTTGAGAAACCCGAATTATATTCCCGGAGCGCAATCCGAACAAGGTCTCGCTGATATGTTAGATCGATATAAAAATCCGGAACACCCATTGTATCTTTCCCGCGCTCGCGGCATCAGTCCGAAGCAAGCGAAAGATGCGCTCATACGGTACGAATGGCTAATCGAATCACGGGAACGCAGAATCCAATATGAAGACGAAAAAGGGAATCCTAATCTTGAGAAGATCAAAGGAAGTATTTCGCTCGGCGTTGATGTAGCGAACAGCGAGGACGGCGACGAAGCATCAATCATCGAAGGTAAAGGGAATGTATGCACGAGTGTAGAATCATTTCCTTGTCCGGATTCAAACGAACTCGGACGGACCGTCAACGAACGAATGATTGCCAAAAAGATCGGCGACCTTTACGTCGGGGTTGACGGCGTTGGAGTCGGTGCCGGGACTGTGAACGAACTGAAACGGCTCGGACGGAATATCGTCAACATCATCTCATCTGAATCACCCGCAGAAATTCAGGAAGAGACCGAAGACGAAGAGAGCAAAGAGAAAAAGACCATTATACCGGTTGAACAGTTCAACAATCTGCGCTCTCAAATGTGGTGGCAGTGTTCGCTCGATCTGCGCAACGGAGTTCTTGCAATACCGCTTGATGAAGAACTCTTTGCGGATTTGATGTCGCCGAGGTGGTTCACGAGGAACGGAAAGATCCACATTGAATCGAAGGAAGAGATCAAGAAGCGTCTGGGCCGCTCCCCGAATCGTGGTGATGCTTTCGTGTACTGGAATTGGGTTCGTTCCCTGCGCAGCGTTGAACCGGCAATGCAGGGAATGATAGACAAGAAAGACCAACAAGATCAACCGAAACAGCGTTACGACATTCACAACGAACAAGCCCGCACTCCGGGAGCGGGTAGAATGGTAAGGAGTTTCTAATGCTCAAAAAAATTGTTCAATGGCTTAAATCGTTCTTCCCTGCGAAACAGAATCAATTCATACACAGCATTTCGTTCAAGAACTCTCACGGCTCGGAGTTCATCTTCACAATCGGCGACGAATGTGTAATCAATGAAGCGACGAAGGGGAAGGTCGAAAAGATCACGGTCAAAGACAGCGCAGTTACCGTCCGATGCGATTCGTTCATCGTAAAGCACACCATGCACGGTCAAGCATCGTTTGTGTTGAAGCCGCTCGATGCAAACAAGGTATTGCGTGATGAACTCAGGCGATTCATGCTCGACGCGAAAGAACGCTCGATCGTCAACCCTATCCTTGCCAACCAAGTAATCGAAGAACTTGCAATGGAGAAAAAATAATATGGCAACCATAAACCCGCTCACCGGGAAAAGCCCGCAACAATCACTCCAAGCCGCACAGGTCGGACTCACAGGATACGAAACCCAAGACGCGGACAAATACCGCAATATCACATCCGGAGGAAAGCGAGACCTGACTCCGTTATCATTCCGCAAAGCGCAGGAGATGGCATACTACGAGCATCAACGCTACCCGCTCGCACGGAAGATGATCGAAATCCTGATGGACTTCACCACCGGTGAAGATATGCAGGTGAAGTTGAAAGTGAAGAAGCGCGGGAAAGAGAATAATGTCGAGGTACCTGAAAAATCAAAAGACGCACAAAACATCTGGGATGAGTTCTGGAATAATCCGATTAACGACATGGAAGGGGAGTTTCCCGTGATCGTTCAGGATTGCTTTCTCGCCGGCGAGACCGTCCTACCTGCGGCGGTGAACGAAGCCAACGGCGACGTATTGCTCGGCTACATGGATCCCGGACATATCAAGGAAGTCGTCTGTCTTCCGACCAATCAGCGTGTGATCACCGATATCATCATGGAAGCGAAAGACGGTGCGGAAGGGAAACGGTTCAAAGTTATTCGATACGATACTGATCCGAATTCTCAGACGTTCAAGAAATTACAGGGGGAAGTATTTTATTTTCGCGTGAATTATGTGATGAGCCAGAAGCGCGGTTATTCTGAACTGACGGAGTATCTCGACTGGCTTGATGCATTTGAGCAATTTCTTTTTGCCACGCTCAAGGGCTTCGATGCACGAAATGCTCATTTTTATGATGTGACAATGGAAGGAAAGACACAAGAAGAACTTGACAAAAAAACTATCGCGCCTCCAGGACAAGGAGAGGTAAAATTACATAATGAGAAAGTCATTTGGGATATTAAGACTCCCGACCTTAAAGCGGTCGATGCAACAGCCGCGACAAAACTGATTAAGAACTTCATCACCGGGACGAAAGGGTTTCCTGACATGTGGTTCGGTGATGCGTCGGAGTCCAATCTCGCAACGGCGCAGGTTATGACACAGCCGACAATGCGAATGCTCAAGAGAAAACAAAAGACTGTCAAGCGCATCATCAAGGCTATCTGCTCGTACGTCATTCAACAGGCAGAAACAGCCGGCAAACTTTCGATTGACCAGGACAACGAACGGCTCGACATCGAAGTATCAATGTTCGACGTTGAACGAAAAGATGCTGCGGTTATTTCCTCTGCATTCGTGCAACTCGGGACGGCTCTCTCGGTTGCCGTATCGAAAAACTGGATCACGAACGAGACGGCGAAGAAGGTTGTCGACGGAATACTGAATATGCTCGGGATCGAGATCGACCCGAACGAAACACCAGAAAAAGTAAAAGAGAAAAATAAAACCGGAGAAGAAGAGGAAGTGCTTGAAGACGGCCCCCCAATCAATGACTTCTTGAAATGACAACGCGCCAGCGAATTGAGCGCATCACCAAAGATGCACTGAAACAGATCGAGCAGATCAAGAAAGGATCAACGAAAGATTTTATTTCCATCGTTGATAAGATGCGGCGCGATATCGTACTTGTCATTGCAGAGTCCGGCGAAGTCAATCCGATCAACTCCGAAACGATCAAGCAGCGCATTCAGGCGATCAGCAAGGACTACGAAGAAAAATTCGTCAATGCGTTGACTGAGAATGAGCGCCGGTTGTTCGTCAAAGGAATTCAACTTGTCGATAAAGTCGTCAAAGGGGGCGATATACTCGTCGGCGTTCCGTATCTCTCCGAACAGAAACTTGAACTGCTTAAAAAATACAATGCCGAACTCGTAAAGGGAATAACCGATACGGCTCGGCAGAGGATCTCACAGCAGATAGACCTTGCGGTCCTCGGACAAAAACCACAGCAGGAAATCATCAACGAGATCGGGCGTAATTTGAAAGACGCTTCTGTTTTCGGTACGATCGCTAAGCGTGCAGAGATCATCCACCGCACGGAAGTCAACCGGATTCAGGAGATTGCAACAAATGACCGAATGAAACAGGTCGCCGATCAAGTTCCTGACTTGTCGAAAATGTGGCTTCATTCCACGGTCGGTATTCCGAGACCGGGTCATTTGGCATTGAACCGCGTTGTCGTGAGAGCAAGAGAGAAATTTCTTTTAATTTGGACGGATGGAATACCTTATAGTGTTGAGGCACCGTTGGATCCAGTTTTACCAGTTTCGGAAGTGGCGAATTGCTTTGTTGGGGAAACAGTTGTTGATGAAATAAAACCGGAGGCAATTTTCAAAAGCAAATACTCAGGGGAACTTCTCACCATTAAAACTTCCAGAGGCTACAATATCACCGTTACCCCGAATCACCCAATACTTACGAGGAGTGGATTTATCGCTGCTCGTAATCTCAGAATTGGCAACGATGTAATCAGCAGCCCGCTCGGTGAGTTGTCTGCTGTAGGAAATCCAAACATAAACAACATGCCAACCACTTTTGAGGAGAAATTTAATTCGTTCGCTATAAAATCTATGGGTCAACGGATTACTTGCGGTAACGTGAATTTCTATGGCGACATTCCTGAAGGAAACGTCGAGATTGTATTTTCCGACAGCCTTTTGAAGGATGGTATTGATTCCTTTTTTGTTAAGCCAACGAGAAAATTTTCTTTCATCGCTTCCGACATAACGCTGACTTTTTTCTTTCCACAAAGCGCGTTTATGAAGTTCTTCAAGACTGCATTTTCTTCCAATGGCAGCCTTATGTGCAGCATTGACCTGTTTCTTTCGCTGTTGTCTGCTCATTTGTTCCCATCTGAGCAAATTAGCATTGCTGGAATTCCGAATAACAATACCAGCCTTTTTAAGTCGGTCGATAATTACAGGTCTCGTAGCCTCAAAAATATTGGCAAGTTCATTTGGAGATTTACCAATCCTATAAAGTTTTACAAGTTTCTTGACATCTATGGGAATATAGTTCGTTCGACATTCGACGCCAGATTTCAGCAGATGCCTATGAACAGTAGTAGAGCCAATTTTCAAAACGCTGGCAATACGGTAGATGCTTTCCCCTTTTTTGTAGAGCCGGACAATATTTCCAGTATTGATAGTTTTCATAGGAAAAATATCGAAGTATATACGATGCAAACATTAAGTGGAATATACAATGCAAATGGAATACTTGCAAGTAATTGTAGATGCAAAATTATTCCTATTGTTGGTAGATTCTCCAAATGAATTTTTTGAACAAAGTATAGAATCTATACTGACAAATCTTTTTTGAAAGTGTAAATTTGCATCAGACATGAAACACGAATTTTAATACCTCCAATGAAGAATCCTCTTACAATTCGGTATGCAGCCTGAGTGACACGCGGGAATCAGGCGTTCACGAGCCAGCGGTAGGTGCAAAGCGCGTGATGCGTGAGAGGACAATTGAGACGTAACTTTGAAACTGTATCCGGGATTTCCGGGATCTCTTTCAAATCTCATTGACAAAAGCGTAATACCCCGTCCCGATCTGGCAGGGACGGATTTTTGACATAGCAATAAACACGTTCGGCGATGAGCCGACCCATTTTTTGACCGACGAACAACCCATTCGTTGGCAGACATTAGGGAAGTGAAAACTGATACTCAGTTCAACGAGTGTCGCTTTTTGCTTCCCTTTTTTATTTCACAAAACCGAAAGGATGTTGCCATGAGAGTAAAACTCACTCTTGAAGAAGCGAATGCAGCGCTTGCAGAGAAGCAAAGCGAACTCGAAAAGATGGAGAAAGATACGCTCGCCGAACCGGAGAAGATTGCAGCGTTGAAAAATGAAATTGCCGAATTGCAGATCGAAGTCGAAGACCTTCAAGCGGAATCAGAGGCGAAATCAGCAAAGACCGCAAAGTATGAAGTCGACAAAGACCTTGCGAAGAAGGAAGGGAAAGCGATTGCAAAATACGACGAGTATTTCAAAGCCGCAGTTGTAAAGTTTCCCGGTGAGGCATGTAGGATCGTTTCCTTTGCCGAGAACAAAGAAGCGGGAAAATTCATCGTCGTTCTTCATGCCGAGAAAAAGGGCTTGCGAAAAGTCGAACTTCCGATCGCCGGTAAGTAATGAAACGACTGCTCAACATATCGGGCTTTCAATATGCCGAGGCGCTCATACGTCTCGGCAAAATTGATTTTTCGGACGTTGCCCGGAGCATCGAATCGTATTCCCGCGATGAATTGATCCGCTCGAAAGGCTTCGGTGCATATTCCCAATTCCATCTCGGGCAGGACGACGAGATCACGGATGCAAACACGCAATCGAAATATCATTACTGCTTTTCAACGGACTTCTGGACCGTGAGCCGTGCGCTTCTTCTTCAGGTCAAAGCCGATGCAACGACCGCCGGGGAAAAAGAAATTGCCGATAAGGCAGAAGAACTCATCGGCCTGATCGATCAGAAACAAATGTCGGTCATGTTCGGCGTTGCCGATGTAGCAATCTCTGACGCGAAACAAACGGATAAGAAGGGTTGGAAGTGGGACGTTACGATCATTCGCGCCGGTAAGACACAGACCAATCCTGCGGTATATGTTCCTGTCGCCGCTCTCAGCGCGTCGCTCGATGTATTTGAAGGTTCAAAGGTCTATGCAAACGCTGAGGCAGATGCAAACGGCCACAAGAAAGACCGGAATAAAAAAGTTTCAAAGGATATCGTCGCCATACTCTCCAAGCCGTACGTGCAAGGGGAAGAACTGAAAGCGACAATGACGATCCTCCCGAGCGGGAAGTGGCTGCGCGATAATCTTTTCGCAATGCATGAAGAAAATCTTCCGTTCGATTCAGTGTATCAACTCTCGATCGATTCGTCGATCGATGCAAAGCGTTCCTTCGTCGCCGCGATCAATGAAACCCTTCCCGTTGTGAACCGCATCGTCAAAGCCGATGTGGACATTGTCGGAGAAGCGGCAGCCGGCGGAAGGATCAACAGACTTGCAGCATCAAATATTCATAACAATCAACAAGGAGCAACTACAATGCGACAGAAACTTTTGTCAATCCTGTTTTTCTTCCCGGTACTGCTTGCGGGCAAGACGAACGAAGACTGGAATAAAGTTCAGGAAAACGAACTCTACAGTCACCTTTTACAAGCGGGCAAGGGCTTCCTTCCTGATTCATTGCCGGAAGGATTGACCGAACAAGCGGTCGATACTCTTGTTGCAGCATACCGCGATAACGCGGACAAAGTTAAATCTCTTGAATACAAAGACGGGAAATTCAACTTGCAAGCGGCAAAGCCTCCGACCAATCCGGCTGCTCCGCCAAATCCCGCTCCGGCCAACATCACGGATCTACAAGCGGCGCTCGACGAACAGAAAAAGCGGACCGATGAACTTGTCAAAAGTCAATGCGCATCACTGCTCGCAGCTCGCACAGAAGTCCTTCCGGTTCCGCTTCGTGATTCTTTGCGGAAACGGTTCAAAGATAAAACCTTCACTGTTGCCGAACTCGAATCGGCTATCAACGAAGGCCGTGAACTGATTACCCCGTTCATGCAAACCTCGATTAACAATCATGGCCTTGATATTCGTCCCGGAATGGACGGATACGATAAAATCCAAGCATCGGCGGATCTGTTCTTCCTGATGTCGAATCAAGGATTGAACCCGTTGAAAGCGGGGAGTGATGAACACAAGGCGATTGCCAAAGGTATGACACCGTTCCGCTCGATCAAAGAATTCTACATTCAGGCCACAGGCGACGTTAATGTCACAGGTCGGCAGGATCGGAACATGCGTTTGACGGCATCGCTTGAAACATCCGATTGGGCGAACATCCTTCTTGATGCACTCAACAAACGGCTCGTCCGCGATTACTTCGCGCTGCAACTTGATACGTGGCGTGCATGGGTCACTATCCGCGACGGCGTGAAGGACTTCAAAGCACAGAATACCGTCCGATACGGCGGGTACGGAAATCTTCCTACTGTTGCCGAAGGCGGTCCATATACAGGCTTAACTTCTCCTGGTGATGAGAAATTGAACTGGTCGCCGGCGAAACGCGGTGGGACGGAAGATCTTACCCGCGAATTGATTCTCAATGACGACGTATCGGCAGTTCAACGCATTCCTACGCGTATGGCCCGTGCAGCTGCACAGACATTGCATGAATTTATCTATGACTTCATTCGCCCCGGTGTGAATCCGGTGATTTATGACGCCGTTGCGTTGTATCATGCCAATCATGCGAATACCGGAACAGCGGCACTCGCAGCCGACGGCGTTGCGCTTGCGGCGGCACGTTTGCGGATGAAGAAACAGGCAATGCTCACCAACGGGAAGCGGATCGGTATTCGTGCGGGCTTCTTGATCGTCCCGAGCGATCTCGAATCAATTGCGTACGGATTACTGACCCCCGCATTCAATAAGAGCAACGAAGTGCCGGAGTTCCTGCAGAAGATCGGCATTACCCCGATCGTTGTGGACTACTGGGCGGATGCGACAGATTGGGTGCTTGCCGGACGGAAAGAAGATACCGAAATGGTCGAGGTCGGCTTCGTGAACGGGCAGGAAACGCCGCAATTATTCGTTTCCGACCTGCCGAATGCCGGTTCGTTCTTCACACATGACAAGGTCACCTACAAGATCCGTCATGAATACGGCGGAGCGATTGTAGACTGGCGCGGACTTGACGGCTCGATCGTTGCCTAAGCAACAGATGATTGAAAGCGGAGTGCAAAATCACTCCGCTTCTTAATTCACGAATGTTCAATTGAATTTTTGGAGAGTAATACAATGAAAAAGATTTTTGCTGTTATCGGTCTTGCGCTTGTCATGGCATTGACTTTGGACGCGCAGAATATTGCCATCTCACCGGGGACACCGGTTCAAACACTTTCATTCAGAGCGGACAGCATCAAAGCAACAGATACGAACTGGGTAGCGTTCTACGCCCCTTATACGATGAACGTTCTCGCCGTTCAGGTCGTAGCCTCGGCAGTCGATACGGGACAGGCGGGTACGGGAGCCGGGTCATTTAAACTGTATAAGTATGGGACATCGACGGCTATCGTTCAGGATTCTATGTCGGCGGCACACTCAGTAAAGAGCAAATCACCTTCTTCGTCAACTACTGCAAAACTGGCGAAAGGCTATATCTACAAAATTTCCTGGACAATCACCGACGCGGCTCGGTTGGATGATGTGATAATGTTGCTCCATTATACGCAGTAACGATCAGTTTATGCGGTCGCTTGAATAAAGCGGCCGCAGTTTTTAATCCGTCGCCTTTCCAAAATCAGATCTGAACGGTCATGTCCTCGAAAGTCTCATCCGGCACAGCAACCTACACAGCAGCAACGCGCACGATTTCCGGTGCGACGATGACGCCGGTCTTTGAATTGGCCGATCAGACATATCAACGGCAGGTGTTCTTTACCATCGGCACGGCGTTGTATTATGGACGCGTTCAGGCATTTACCTCTGCAACCGAGATCATTCTTCAGGCTAACGGCAGCCTTCCGGCTGGCAATGGGACAATCGTCGATATTTTTCTACTGGATCTATCCGAAGTGCATTCATACGCAGATCATATCGCCGAACTGCAATCGCTGATCAAAGATAACGATTCGAAACTTACAACGACTACAGGCGGAGATCTGGATAAGATTCTTGCCAAGGCGGTGCGCGATTACTCCCGGCACAAACCTTTTTTTATCAAGAAGAAAATCCAGGGGAACGGCACTGCGGAGTATTCTCTTTCGACAATCTTTGGTGGCTTGTGGACGCATGGATATTCACAGATCAGGGAGATCGAATTCCCGATCGGGGAAAAGCCGAAAGAAATTCTCGACAAAGACGAATATGAGATTTATGACGATGGGACGGCACAAGACGGATCAAATCTGAAATTGCGCTTCATCGACGAGCAGCCGACGGCGACTGATTATTTCATCGTCGAATTCTCTTCAGAGATGGATCTGCCGGTCTCGGGTTCGCAGAACTTCCCGGACACGGACGAACATTTTTCAAATATCACAACGCTTGCGGCTGCGCTGGCATGTCAACGGCTCGCCGCCGTATACGCGCAATCGAAAGACGCAGCGATCAGTGCGGACGTGATAAACTATCATGACAAGAGCGCGAAATACTCCGCGCTCTATAAGCAGTATCTAAAGTATTACAATCTGTCGGTCTTCGGGAAAGAGGAACCGGAATTAAGTCTTGACGCTGCGCTTGTCGAGATCGACCTGAAGCCGAAGACCAATGAAAGGCGTTCAGCGCTGTTTCATCATTAAACGATCATGAGCGTTCAAGGTGATTTACAATACAGCAAATTCTCGGACAAGTTACGGCAGGAAATTATCAAGGAACTGCTCGCGTTGGCTGAACATCTTACAGGAGTTTTTCAACAGAATGTTTCAGTCGGGTCGACCGGCAATTTGAGAGGTTCTTTCGGCTATGGCATCACAGAACAGGAAACGGGAATTGCACTGCAGGTCGGGACACCGGTCGAATACGGACAATACGTTGAGTTCGGAACGAAACCGCACTGGGTACCGATCGATCCGCTCATCCGGTGGGTGAATGCAAAGTTAGAGTCCTTTGCGGTCCAGTTCGAAAACCCGGAGTCGCTCAAAACACGCAAGCGAGTAGCAACAGGCAAGAAGCGAGAGAAGATGGTCGAACGTATTGCGTATGTCATTCAACAGAAAATTGCAAAACGGGGAACCGAAGGAAAGAAATACATGGAAAAGAGTTTAAAAGAAATGGGACTTTCTTTTTCCGTCGATGCTCGCGGCAGTTCGATCGTGTATCAGGTTGATCTTGAAAAGTATTTACGTCCTCGTATGTTGCAACTGATGGATCGGGCAGGCGTGAAATTATGAGCCGTTATACAGACCAGCGGGATGAAATAAAAACGTTGCTTGAGGCCGTAACCGGTATCGGAAAAGTGTATGCTAAGAATCCAAACACCGCCGATGAAAAGAAATTCAAGGACGATTATGTAAGCAGCAACGTCGTCAACGCAGCGTTTATCACTCGTGCCGATGGTGCGGAAGATATCGGCGATATCGGCTCGATGGACGAAACAAGAGAAATTGAAATAACCGAAAAGAATGATTTCTGGCGGATTACACTTCTCTACGGTTACAACGACGGCGGAACGCCGAGCGAAGATACGTTTCAGGGACTCGTGGATGCGATCGAGGACAAATTCCGTTTCCTGCAGGACTTGAACGATAAAGCAGAATTCAGTTACCCGTTGCAGCGCGTTGTTAGCGGCGTGTTTACGTTCTTCGGAGATGTTCTCTGCCACAAGGCGGAATGGCGATTACAAGTTGAATCAAGAATTATCAATCCATAAAGGAGTTACTACAATGTCACACAAAAGAAAAATGCGGATCCTGAAAGCGTGGTCGATCATAGGAATGATTGCGCTCTCGCTCGTCACATTCAACGCGTTTCCATTGATGTTCGCCCTCCCGATTATCGGGATGGCACTGCAAAAAGCCCGAACGCGTATCAACGTCAAGGGGGGCGGCTTGCTCAAGCTGCGTGAGATCTCTCCCTCGCAAGTCGATGCATTTGTCGACGCGGGCTATCTCGGGGGGTCGGGTTTGAATGACGAACATTCAATGATCGAGATCGTTGATGAAGTCGGGAATTTGATTGATGCCCTGAGTGGCTCGAGAATAGCGAAATTTACCACAACGCTTAAACAGTCCACGCTCGATGAGATCAACCTGATTAAGAACGCGAACGGTAAGTATTACGATATGTACTACTATGTGAAACTTGCTAACACGTACATTCAGGAATTGACCGCGATCCCCGTAAAGATCAAACCGGGTCCGGTGCTATCCTACAAATCAGCAACCGAACGGACAATTGAAGTAACGGTCTACATGCTCGCACCGAAAGCGACGGCAACCCGCGCTCCCGTAGTGTATAACGTAACGGCAGATGAACCGTACGTATTGATCGAAAATGCCGCAGCGCAGAACGCGCCTACGGAAGCAACGTCAACATTTGCAACGTTAATCGCTGCCGTCCTTTAATCATAAAGGGGATATACAATGTCGTTACAAAAAGATAGAACCCGATCGTCGGTAAAGGGGCTTGGCACACTCTCGGTAAGAGAGACAAGCCCTTCCGCCGGAACAACATTCGACGAAGTCGGGGGGCTTGATGGCGAAACCGGAACTGTACTGGAAGATTTCTCCGACCTTGAGGAAATAGTCGCTGAGACCGGCAACCTTGAGGATGTGAAAGAAAAGTCACGCGTGACGCGGCTCTCGACGAACTTACTCCAAACCTCGATCGACGAAATAAACCTGAACAAACAATCGACGGCGAAGACACACGCGCTGCGGTATTATGGGATGCATTCACCGGGACGCTTTCAGTATTTCTGCATTCCGAAAGGAAGAATCAATCCGGGTGTTGCCCTTGGTTTCCGTTCCGGTAAGCGCGTCCTCCCGCTCCGAGCATGGGCCCTCAAGCAATCCGATCTCGCATTCGATTATCCTGAATATCTCATGGCAGAGACGAAGGGCCTCATTCGCATTAAGGATCTGCAATTGTGGATTAATCCACGCGATATTTATGCCCCAGAAGCCGGAACGGCAAAGTTGTTTGATATTTCGGGATGGGAACGTCACGGCGATCTTAATTCCGACTATGCCACCATCTGGCAAACCGGGACGCCGGATAGATTCCTGCGATTTGATGGGGTGAATGACTTTTGCGATTTCGGAAATATTTTATCCATCAATGCAACAGATAATATGATGTTTGAAGTGTGGGTGAAAGTATTGGCCGCGAATGCTACGGAAGTACCTTTTATCGACAAAGCTAATGCGACGCTGGTTAAAGGATACCATTTTCAAAGAAACTCGTTGAACAACGTTTCTATCACGCTTAAAGACAATATCAATCCTGATGTCACCGCCGCATCCGCAACAACATTGCTCCAAAATATTTGGGCACATTTGGTATTTGTCGTTGATCGTGGAAATCAAACGCTGAAACTTTACAGAAACGCTGTTGCAGATGGAGCTCCAGCGAGTCTCACTTCGATGGGGGATACAACGACGACAGATCCTTTTAAGATTGCTGTCTTTGGTTCAGCGACATTGTATGGAAATTTTGAAACTGGTGGTTTTAGAATTTACAACTTCGGCGCCGGCGGATTGCCTTCCGATATCGCAACGATCATCCTGAATCATTACAACGCGGAGAAATCATATTTCGGATTATGAAACCAATAAATGGATATCCCGATTATTTTGTCGATGAAAGTGGAATTATCTATTCGAGAAAGTTTCATCGTAAAATTTCCGGCTCTCGAAGAAGCGATGTATGTTCCATGCGTATTTTGAAACCGTGGATCGCGTTGAACAAATATTGGATGGTGAGACTTCAAGATTCAAGCGGGAAGAAAAAAAATCGATACGTTCACGATTTAGTTCTTGAAACATTTATAGGCCCACGACCAAAAGGTTTCATTGCGCTTCACGGAAAAAAGGGTTCGTTTATAAATTCAATCGATAACCTTTCTTGGGGAACATACAAGGAAAATACGCATGATATGTTACGCGATAATACGATGTCGTGGGGCGAGCGTCATCCTATCTCGAAACTAACGAATGAACAGGCAAAAAAAATAAGAAGTCTACATTCGACAAAAAGGGAACATGGAATGACGAACCGGGAAATTTCAGAATTATTTGGAGTGTGTCCACAATTGATTTCAAAAATTGGATTATCAAGATGTTGGAAATATTTGTAAAGGAAAATTATGGACTCTAATAAACGGTACGTCATAGGATCTCCCGACAAGATGCAGAAATTGTTCCCGCAATATAAAGGGAATGATGAACGCACATCGCTTGACAGCAAGGCGGTGATCTATGAAGTGAACCTGTCGAACGGCGAACTTGCGGCGCTCAAAAAAGAAAAGAGCATCAAGGTCTATACGCACGATGAGATCCTCTCGGTGATCAACTCCCCTGAGAGTGCCGGCATCTGGTATATCACCAGTGGTTTCGCGCAGGTTCAAGAGGCAGGTGACAAATGAAAAAAATTTACAGAATAAAACGGACGCTCTGGTATCAGGACGAACTGACCGCACCTGAAGATGAAAAGATCGCCGATATTCATCGCTTCGTGCTTGATTCTCTTTACAGCGGCCAGACAAAGATCGGCGAAACGATCGAGGGGCTGTATGCGAAACAAGAAGGAGATGCACTCAGCCGCTTGCAGCGCATTATCAACATCGTCCTAAAACCGTATGAACCAACCATCATTCATCGGTGGTGGAATAAGTTCTGGATGAAACTCGCCGGCATGACATCCGATACCGTGTACGAGCATATTCCGAAATCAATTCTCGTTCAGATTGTCGCCGATTTTTTTTTATTCGATCTCAACTGGATTCCGAACTTGGTCAACTCTATTCTCGCCTCGGTATCCTCGATCCCGAAGATGTTCCCAACGGAAAGCGGATCGACTGGGAAGAGTTGATCTTTACGCTCTCAAAGCAGGATTATGGCGCGGCGTTACAAATGGAACAAGAGCCTGCCCGGAAAGTCTACCGATGGATGCTGTATGAGATCAAACGGCGTCAGCAAAACGAACAACAGTTACTCAATCAACAGTTAGACCAGGAATCATTCGCTTCGCTCGGAGAAATTGAATAGCAATGGCAGAAACAGGCATTGGAAAACTTGTAACAGAGATGGCGTTGAAGGACGAGAAGTTTCGTCAATCTCTCCGCCAACTTGAGGCTCTTGCAAAAGTGACGAAGAGCTCTCTGCAGGATTTATCAAATATCGAAATCGGTAAAGACGGAAAACTCGTCTTTAATCCCGCTCCATTGGTCGAGACAAAAAAGTCCTTGGCCGATCTCCGCACAGAACTCGCAGGATATAAACAACAACTCGAATCCACAAAGTTGGGAACGGCAGAATTCGGCTTCCTGAAAGCGAAGATCGCCGATACCGAAATGCAGATAAAGTCCGCAACAAAAACGCAGGAAGGATATCGCCGGGAAGTCACGGAGGGGGAGAAGGCGTTCAAGGGATACATTGCAGAGCAGCGCGTTCAAGACCGCGCTTTCCGGGAAGGGACAAATGCAATCCTCGGTATCACGACCGCGCTCACACTCTTAACGCAGGGGAATGAAACGACGAGCAATTCCGTAAAGAAGATCGAACGTTCGCTCCTTGCTACGGTCATTGCGATTAACACGGTCGAATTCTCCTTGTTCTCCCTCGGGCAAATGGGAACAAGGCTCGGCGGGACATTTGGAATGATGCTCACGCGGATCTCTGCGCTCGCCGGACCAATTGCAATGGTCGTCGGCATCGGGGCAGGATTGATAGCGTTCTTCCAAAAGACAAATGACGAGGCAAAAAAAGCGGCAGATGAGGGATTGAACGACTTTGCAAACCGATTAAAAGAACTTGACGCGGGAGAACGGGCGCGGGTGATTAATTCCGTTGCCTCGGCTCTCGCAAATGCCAGGAAAGAACTTCAGGCATACAGCGACGTAGAAATCGATCCGGAAAAAGCAAAAACTTTGAACTTCCGGCAGCGCATTGAAGAACAAGTACGCATCAACGAACTGAACGAGAAGAACCGGAAAGAACTTCAGGATCAGGTTACGTTTTACGAACGGGCACTCGATCGTGTGAAAGAATCCAACCGCGCAGCCGAAATCACGCAACGGATACAACAGGATATTCTTTTACTGCAATCCAAGAGCGACAACCAGATCGTCAGCATTAACGCACGGATTGACCTGCTGAATCAGAAAAAGAAACTGGGCGTAGAATACGACGAAAAAGGCCGTCGGATCGTCGATGAAATCGCACGCCTTGAAGCGCAGCGCAATTTGACTCTCGAAACCACTGTTGAAAAGAAAGAGCGGAACCTTCAGTTCTTGGCCGACGAACAAAAACGGGAACTTGAACTACAGAAACAAATTGCCACGGCTTCAACTGATACCGAAGAACAAAAACTATTGGCTTCGGCAAAAACTGAACGTGAACGTATTGAGATTCAGAAAAATTCTGCGGCAATCCGTTTACGAATAGAATTCGAATACCAAGATACCCTTTTATCGATCGAGCGGGATCGTATCAACGCATTACTCCCGTACACGCTTGGCAAAGAAAAAGAAATGCTTCGGCAGCAGTTGAAGGCAATCGAGGATAAAAAAGCGAAATTGAAAACCGGACTTGCTACAGAGACACAGGCGAGCAATATCGGGTTTAATATTAAGGTTGGGGAATTACCTGTCGGATCAATTGCGGCGCAGCAGCAGAAAGTGGCGGTTCTCCAGCGTCAACTTGATAAAGCCACTGACGACCAAGCGCGTGAATTACTCCGGAAGCGTTACGAGTACGAGAAAACGCTTCTTGAAGATATGCAACGGAGCGAAAGCGAACGATTCCAGATAGGTCTTGAACAGTCGGTCCGTATTGCAAGCACGCTTTCGACCGCGTTTTCAAAGTCCGGCGACGATTTCCTGCAGAAACTTTCTCAGGCATTGCAAATCGCGCTCAATATTGCACGGGTAGTTCAGACAATGAACACCAAGGGAAGCGGATCACCTCTCGACTTTTTAGAAATCTTCGCAAATGTTGCGGGAGTTATTGCACTCTTTGACTCGGGGGGGCATACTGGCTTCGGCGATCCATCCAAGCCAGCGGGAGTTGTTCACAGAGATGAAATCGTGTTTGAAAATGCGATAACAAAGAATAATCGTGCGGATTTAATGAGACTCCGCTCGCAGTTGCAATCAGGGATGAATATAAGAGATTCTATTCAAACACTGGTACCGAAATACTTAGCCGGTCAGGGAACATATACAGCACAAGACCTTTCGCCGTTGCTGAACGAAATCCGAGCATTGCGTGAAGAGACAAGGATAACAAGAGAGGCGATTGAAAACCTTCCCGCACCTCAAGTGAATCTTCCGAAAGGAATAGTCACGATTGACGATGCAATGATAGTGGCAACGCCGAGGGTGGAAAAACATTTCGCCCAAAAGAATGTGGATTAAACTTTTTATACTTATGACCGCAACGATTGTCCTGGACACAAGAGAATTCATCGACCTGATGAACCCGCCGCGTTTAGACGTCAATAGTGATCTTGTTTTATCACAAGACCGAGAGCGCGATGATTTTAAGCGAACCGTTGAAGACGTGAAACTCCGCGTGTCCGATCAGGTGAACGAACTGACAACAAAATTCCGCGCATATCCGATAACATCAAATTGGGAAGTGAATATACTGGACGAGGGACGGCAATTATTCCGGGGACGAATCCAGCGCCCGATCCAGAGCGACGTAAAAAGCGACTGGCTGGAAATACAGGCATACAGCAAGAACAAAGATTTTTGGGACAAGTGCAAGGTGACAAGGATAACAAAATACATTCCTTACGCGGGAACAGTCGATGAATTCGGCGAATGGAAATTACCGGGGAATATCATCAGAGGAAACTGCGATAAGTTCATCTCCGATGGGCTCTTTACGGGATATTACATTGATTCGTTTTACGAAAACAGACGGATTGCATTCTCTCGTGGAAGAGCAAATATCAATAACTCGTTCGGGTGGTATGGGCAATTATCTCCAAAGATGACATTGTTCGATCTGCTAACAGCGATGTCTCTGTATTATAACGCCGAGATATTCATTGATCCTGAAACCGATAATCTGACGATGCTCAAACGTAACGCCGTGCAGAATGACGAAGAACACGACCTCGACGAATTGATCCTGAACGATGAGGAGATCCGGTATGACGATACGGACGGGAAAAAATATGATTATCTGCACACAACAATTTCTCTTGAAAAGCCCGCGACATTCCTGAAATATGATTTTAGCAAAGCGCCTATCTCGGCAAATTACGAACCGACGCCGGTTGAGTTGTATCGTTACACAAATATCTATGCCGGCAGTATCGAATCGGAGCCGTCAGATCCAGGTGGATATGCCTATGAGTATTATCCATCGGTAACGCCGATGAAATGGAAATATGCAATGGTGTTGCCGAAACCGCCAGCAGACGTTACCGCGCAAAGAATCTATGTCAAGTCGGGCAGCAGGTGGTTATTCGTAGCGGAATTAACAATCGGGACGAATTATAACGAAGCAAATATCTTGAGTACGATTGTAGTGCAAGATGGAACGAACTACCCTGGAATATTATTTATCGATAGAATCTCCACGATTGCCGACAGGACTCCCGGAACAAATACGGCATGGCTCGCAGGCACTCCCGCAGAGTTGGACGTAAGAAAGGCAAGCGGCGATATATATTGGCAATTCGACGAATCAACGGCTCAGTGGTCAACGACAATCGGATACGAGGGAGAATATGAACCGCAGGGAAAGATATTCGAGATATTCCCCAAGTTGACATTTTACGATAGAGAGGGAAAAACGGTCGAATCCATCTCCGATACATTTAATTTCTTCGGGCGTGAAGCGAATCTATCAACCTTCTCAGAGCAGTGGTTGGATTTTTTCATTACTAAGGGAAAAATGTATTGCACTGTAAAAGGATTGGCATATCGTCTCGGCGATTCATTCGTAACGTCGAAGCATCCGAAGATACCGGCGGGAAAGTACGTCGTAAAGAAAGCACGCGGTCAATTGATGAAGGAACGAACTCAATTAGAACTGATAAAGGTGTAACATGACAGACTGGATATCCGGCAGCGGTAAACCGAGAGTGATCATCGAACTGGCAAAACAGTTCGGTCATATCGTTGCTATTTCCACCGACATCTATCAGATCACGGTGACACTCGCTGGCATTACAGCAGGAACAATCACACTGACGATCAATGGCACGGGATATTCGCAAGCATTTAGCACGAACGCCGCTACGACGGTTACGAACTGGTTTACAACGCACGGAGCAACGCTCGCTGCACTTGGTATTACGGTGACAAATCCTTCTGCCGCCGCCTTATCATTTACAGCAACAACGGCATATACGTTTGTTGAAACAAGCGCAGGAACGGGCGGGACGTGGACAGATTCAAGTATCGTTGGCGGCACGGTAACAACACAGTTACCGCATAAAATGGTTACAGGTCAGCGCGTCAGGTTAATGGGGGTATCGGGCGAGACACCTTCTGTTGAGGATACGCCTTATGCGATCACGGTAAAGGGAGAAAAGACATTTGCTATTCCGGTAAATCTTTCCGTCGCGGGAACCGGTGGGATGTTTGAAGCACTCTCGGCATTCTATGAATCGACAGGCACGACGGTTTATTCTGCAACGGGAATCACGGAAACGGGCAGCCCGACCTATCCTTCGGTTATTGCAGGAATGCGGGTATCGTCGTTCAAGACCGTGAGCGGAGTTGATTACCCGACGTTCGCAAAGATCACGGCGAAAGCAACAGGAGCCTTGACAATCGACACGGTTGTCGGATGGAGCAACGGCACACCGTCGAACGGAAAAAGATTTCTTGTGGACGGATGGATCGCCGACCTTCCGTATTGTCAGGAATTGGAAGAAAGATTTGAAGCAGACGATCTTGTGCATGAACTCTTCGCAGGTGACGCCGGAACGATTGATGAAGTGAAACATCGTGGTTTTAAATATTTTTTACGGCTTGATTATTCAAAATTTATTTCAGCCGACACACTTATCAGCATGAGAGATTTTCTTTCTGCACAGGGGAAAGATCGTTTGGTCGTCATTCCGAGAATTGATAAGCCACAGTTTCAATACAATGTTCGATTTGTCGATGCAATTTCCCTTTCACGATATGGAAAATCTCCCGGATATAAGAAGCCTATTTTTTCATTCAAGGCGTTGGAAAATTTGCCGGGTTTCCCAATTGAAAACAATCGCGGCGGGTATGGAACAGGTTATGCAACAAATTACGGAGTGAACTTATGATCTCATTAAAAATACCGTCAACGCATATCAGTCTGAAAAACAGAGTGAAATTATTGTTCGGATTTTTGAACGGCGTGCAAATTACCGTCCCGAACATCACAATGGAACATAAAGAAAGTCTGATCATTCATTCATCAATGGGAGTGCAGACATCGGTAGCGGTGCTGGCAAATGAAGACGGATCGCTACGAGTATTGTTTTCGCCGCCGAATACAAAAACGGATTATATCGATATAGAGAACGGCGAAATTGATATTGAACCTTCATTGAGACAAAGAATCGAGGGTAAATAAAGCATGGCACGATTAGGAACGCCCAACCTTGGGCTTGGCACTTGGCTCGACAACGAATATCCGGGCGCGGGATCGCAAACCGTACCGAATACCGGATTGAATGGTAATTGGCTAATACTTGATACATCAGTAGGACTTGAACACAACGCGGACGGCTCGCATAAAGCGAACGTGATCAAGGGAAGCAACCTCGTTCAGAGCGGAGCGAATTCCACGGTGGACGGTGCAACGGTGGAATTCAATGCGAATAAAATCCGGGTGAAGGCGAACGGACTCAATGGAACGCATCTAAACCAAACTGCCGGACAGACGGTGGATGGCAGTACACTCGAATTCAATTCAAATGCTATTCGCGTAAAATCCGGTGGAATAGCCGCGGCGCAACTTGCGACCGATGCAGTAGAAACGGCGAAGATTAAAAATGCAAATATCACAACTGAAAAGTTGGAATATAAAGAATATGTTGCGCTCGTTTCTCAATCGGGCACAGGGAATCCAGCGGTTACGGTTTTGAAGAATACGCTTGGTGTAACATTAACACCAACGCGTCAAAGCGCTGGTCTTTATAGATTGTCTGGTAATGTCGGTACTTTTCGACAAGACAAAGTTGTTATGTGGCTTGCAGGTGGTGGCGTTCCATTCTTTTACACTTTGACAGTGAATGATGTAAATCTACAATACGTATACGTTACAACATATAACAGCGCTGGTACGCAGGCGGATGGTTATTTATCGATTGCAACATTAATCATTCGCGTTTATCCATAACAAAAAAAAGTCAGGGGAATTGAACGATGTCAGGGGAAGAGAAGAAAAACTTAATAAATAAAGGAATGACCGAACTCCTGCGGTTGATCAGCACGTTACTTGCCGCCGGAATCATTGCGCTCATTGCGTCGAACTTCACGGCAAAGTCGTCCGAGCAATCGAAAGAGTTTGAGGAGTTCAAAACCGAACAGGTAGAGAAAACAAAATCCCTTGATGAGCGGGTGAAGAAAATGGAGTTCTTCATCGAACGCCAAACGGTTTTTAATGAAAACGTGAAAGATATGTTGAAGGAGTTGCGGGATGAAAAAAGTAAATCAATTTCTAAGTCGATACCGTGAAGTAATCTTCGGCTCGTTCGATGAGTTTTTCACAATCCTTCGCTGGTCGATATTGATCGGCGTCGTAACGCGCATCATTTTCAAGCTATGGGAATAAATTTATGAAACCGTGGAAAGATTTTCTTCAAGGAGCATTGAGCGAAGACAATGGGAATCCAAGTTCAATGAGAGTCAACACATTCCTTGTTGTCGCTCAATTTTCAGTTGCAATGACAATCGGCTTCGGTTGGGTGCTATACAAACATCCGGACATGATACTTGCCTATGCAGGATTACTGTTGACGGTCATTCTCGGTGCGCTCGGACTCAAGGGCTGGCAAAAAAGCAAAGAGCAGGATATTGAACAGCCGAAAGAAGAGGCGAAGCCATGAGCGCCGTCGTGATCAATCGGCTGCTGAGACTCCCGGCAGATCAATTTTACGCAGAGGCATATCCGAAAAAACAGATCTACATCCACCATACCGTCGG
>JAEHJW020001118.1_pt1 | contig 25630 bp, 25 predicted proteins | sample 9271431 | NCBI WGS metagenome assembly JAEHJW02 | reverse complement strand
ATGTACGCGAGAGGGGCGGCTTCAATGCGGCCAGCTTTGATCAGGTACTCGGTGAAGGTCTTGCCCAGGCGTTCGTACAGGACTTCGCGGAAGGGCGTCAGATAGGGGTCGAACTTTTCTTCCAGCTCACCAGGCAGGAAGCCCAGCGATTCGCCAGCTTCGACTGCCGGGCGGGTGATGATGATGCGGTCGATGCGCTTCGCTTCGAGTTCCTGAGCTGCGATAGCTGCGCACAGCCAGGTCTTGCCAGTTCCAGCGGGGCCGGTGGCGAAGGTGAGCTTGAACGACTTGATGGCGTTGATGTAGCGTTCCTGGGCCGGTGTTTTGGCTTCGATTGGCGAGCGGTCGATCCTTTCCTTGATGGGTTGCTCAGTGAAGCAGGCTTGGGGCGCTTCGCTGAAAGTGTCCTTCTGAACACGGCGGGTTGCTCGCTTGACCGCGCCAGTTTTCTTCGTCATCGTGTTTCCTTTTTAGTCCCGAATCAAAACAGAGCCAACAGCTTCAAGAACCTGATTCATACTGGTGTTGGCGGTGAACCGAATGTTGTATGTGTTTCCGTTGATGCCTCCTGTGATGAGCTGGTTTACCTTGTTACCGGCGATGACCGGAGCGTTCAGGGCCATTGATGAGGGGTTCGCGTCAGGAGAGCCGGAAACGAATTCAACCGCCACCGCTGCCGAGTTGATGATTTCATTTGGCGACAGGGCGCGTGAGAAATCCCAACCAAACAGTTCCGTGGCGCCTGGACGCTTTGGATCGAATTTTGAATCAGCGGTAGCCATATAAGCCTCTTACGATGAAAGAACGCGGACAAGTTTCTTGGCAAAGCCCGACCGCGTATATGTTGAAGTTTGACCGATTCGCTTCTGCGATGCAACAATCTGGAGACGATTAGCCTTAAATTTCGTTGCGCCAGATCGAACCTTCGCCGCAAAGATTTTGATCTGCTCGCCCGAGATTACCGGAACGACCGTCAGTGACAGGAACGCAAATGCATTGGAAAGCGCAGAGATATGAATATCAAGCGCCACATCAAGCGACATGCTAGCGACAATACTTGAGTCGGCAGAAATCGCAGCCGCAACTTGTCGCGATTCGACAAAATACGACGAAATGGAGGACGTTTCGCTCAGGGCTGAACTAAGCGGAACGTCCTGCGTGATGCCGCCAAAGACATCCGAACCTGCGACGATGACGCTTGCGAGTTGGATGTTCTGACTAATATCGCCAATAAGGTTCGCTTCTACGGCATTCGCGCTTGCGAGACAAACATTGACAATCGCGTTCGCCGTGAGACTGCCAGTTGCCGTTAGGCTCGTTGCGAGAGGGCGTGCGCTTTCCTCTGTTGCTACAAGGGATGAATTAACATGAAGTGAAGTGGCAAGCGCAGCGGCGCGGGAAAGAGTGTTTGCGAGAACGCTCGTTCCCTGAATTGAGGCGGCTAAGGTTGAACCGCTAGAGATTTTCGCAGTCAGACCCGCTCGACCGACAAGCGCATTCGTAAGAGGCTTATCAACCCCAAGCAGTGCGCCAATGGCAGAAGCGCAGTTGAGCGTCGTCGCAACATTGATATTCGAGGCAACTGTCGCCGATACACTTGACGCACTCGACAACGATGCCGATACACGCTTGACAACAGTCAACTCCGAAACGCCACTCATCACTGCAAAAAGCGAAGTGGAGAGCGTTGTTGATGCAGTTAGTGTCGCAACCGAGGTTGTGTCGCCAGCAAGACTACTTGCCAGCAGCTTTTCTATGGTGGCAGTTGATCGGATCGAGAAGGACGACGCTACATTCGACTCAATGCCATGCGCGACAAAAACATTCGCAGAAAAATTCGCCGCAGAGTTCGCAGTAGTGATGAGTGGCTTACTGATGCCAATATTGCCGAGCAGCGATGAGCTGATGTCAAACGTCGCTTCAAATGGCTTCGCGACAACCGCGCTGGCATAGACTGTCGAGACTGACGCCTCAGTGCTTGCCAGCGGCTTGTCAACACCGGCGAGCGCGTAGACCCGTGAGGTGCAGTTAAGCGCGACGCTGAGCGGCGTGTCTGCGCGTAGGAATGCCTGTGAACTGAATGTGGACGCAAGTTGCGCGCTAAGCGCCTTGTCGTCATTGAGGGCGATGCGTGTTGACGATGTGGACGCAAGCTGCGTGCCGAGTTGCCGATCAACCGTGATGGCAGAAGACGTTTGCGATGTGTTCGCCAGTGAAGTAGAAGCCGGGACTTCACGTGTAGCGGTGACTTGCGCCGTAAATGCAGCGAGCAATGCGCCGCTAATTGGCTTAGCGACGGTGGCATTCGCAAGTGCAGTCCATTGCGTAGCGTCGCTCGCCGCCACCGGCTTTTGAACCTCAATCCTCACTACCGTTGAAGCTTGAACACTTAGCGAAGTGCCAAGCGGCACTGCCTTCGAAACAATTGCAACGCTCAGCGAGCTTGAATTTAAGGCAGCATTGAGCGGCTTTGAAGTCGTTTGGTTGGCAGTGGTGGACGAAGCTGAATTCAGCGACGCGCGAAGAGGCTTGTCGTCATTGAGAGCGGTGTGAGCCGAACTCGTTGCGTCAAGGGATGTGCTAACCGCGAGAGAAATTGACGCAAGGGCCGCGACGGTTGATAAAGAGGTAAGTGTCGTCGCGAGCGCTCGCGGGAACGTGTAACCGTCAGCGGAGATTGTGCCGTTGTCCGCTGTAATGAGCGAACTGTCAGCGGTGGCAATGTACGGGGAAACCTGCGCGCCATCAGCCGTGACGAGTTTCGCGTCAGCGGTGATGAGCGAACTGTCAGCCGTTATAATCATTTCAGATTATGCCGCAACCGTCCCGAAACAAACTCCAGTCCATTGCGAGTTAAGATTCGTACCGACTGTATTGGTGGTCCAGGTGAGTCCATTGTCAGTCGAATAAGCGGTAATGTAACTGCTATACTCGATTGCCACAACAATACCATTGCCAGCGGCAAAGGTATAGCATGGGAAAAGACTTACCGACGCCCATGTATTGCCATCAGTTGAACGCGCGATGGTTGTCGATTGGTAATCCGCCGCAAGAAATACACCATTTACGCAAGTGAGAAATTCGCCATTCGCTGCGATGGCATTTGCGTTCGCCGAGTTTGACCAAGTTGCGCCGCCATCTGTTGAATAAGCTGCCGCGAGCCCGTTATAGCTAGTGCCAACCAATTTTCCTGAAATTGGATCATAGGCTATCGAGATATTCATATTCCCAATATTGGCCATCATAATGGCCGCTGACCAAGTATTTCCGCCATCAGTTGACTTTATGATCGCTCCGGTTCCAGTAGGCGTCCAAATCGCGCCATAGGCGTAAGCAAAGTCATATCCAACATTGGCGTTGTAAGTTACAGTCCAGTTTATGCCGTCTGTTGAGGTGGCATAATAACCATTTTGTCCACCAATAATGAAAATGCCACCCACGAACTTTACGCCTACCCACATGTTAGAGGCGAGCGTAGCAGCATACCAATGAATTCCGTCATAAGAGTATGCAGACCCGGAATTAGTCGCAGACACCGCGACAAAAACGCCATTGCCAAAAGCAACAGAGTGCCATGAATTGCCAGGCATCGCGTTGTTAACAAGTGTCCAATTAATCCCATCGTATGAATAACAAATGGATGAGGAATTGCCAGACACACCAACAAAAATACCTTTTTTGGTGACTGCATTTCCGGCAAAACCAAACGCACTTGCGCTCATCGCGCCTTTTGTGATAATGCTGGGCATGATCAGAATTTCGTCAGAGCGGCGAAGACCGAGTAGGTTCCTGCCGCAGTTTTGATGATTGTGTAGGTGTAGCAGTCCACTCCCGAGGCATTCCCCGCTGTCGGAGCTGAACCGCCTTGCCAATTCACCGTCACGGCTGTTCCGTCGATTTGAAGCGCGGAGCTGTAATAGGCGGTCGCGCCCTGAGTTACCAGAACGGCGAGAGTGACTGACTGCCCAATCTGAAGGGCTGTATTGAGCGCTGCCGATGCGCTATGGGCGATGTTGAGCGTCCAATTCGCAGTTGCCGCACTGGTGAAGTAAACAACCGAGCCGGCAGAAAGATCGACGGTTTGCGCCGAAGCGGGCGCGGCGCCAATCACTTGAACATTTTCCGCTGCGTTTGCAAGAAGCGCCCCGATGGCACTTGAAGTTCCGGGCAGTTGAAGCTGCCCATTGACTGTGCCACCCGCATTGCTGATCGGCGTAAATCCAAGCGCCGAAGTGACTTGCCCACTGGTGATGCCACTTACGGTCGCGGCGTTGCCGGTAATTGAGATGGGCCACGTGCCAGAAGTTCCGACGCCGGTAAGGGGCGCATAGTTCGCCAAAGATGACGAAAGCGCGTAAGACGCCAAAACAGCCTGAACATAAGCTGAGTTGGCGATCTTTGTTGAATTGTCAGAAGTCGCCAGCGTTGGGACTGTCGGCGTCCCTGAAAATGCTGGCGAATTCAGTGGTGCGTAATTCGGGAGCGTGCCTGCGAAGCCATACAGCTCGGTGAAGTTCGCATTCACCTTATCGAAGGCTGACTTCAGGTTTTCACCAGTGCCGTCACCAGCGACGGTTCCATCATTGATAATCGCCTGTGTCATAGCAAGCTACGTCCCTGTTCGACCGGATTACGACAGCGTGAGCGACAGTTGGGCCGGCGCGTAATACACCGGGTTGCCCTGTCCGACGACTTGCGATTGCGTCAGGTTGCCGAAGAACAGCAGATTGCCGCCGCTCGCTGCGTCGAAGATGCCCATCGCCACAACCGTTCCCCACGCAGCGGTAGGGGTCGGAAAGCTGATCTGAGCGTTGTTGGAGGTTTGGCCGCTCGTGCCGCTCGACGCGACAGTGGTGCCGGCGCCTTGGGTGCCCGCCCAACTGGCGAGACTCGAAGGAACAGCGGCGCGGGCATAGCCGCCACCAGAGACTTCAGTGCCACCACCGCCAGCAGTGGGCGCGGCAGTGAAGAGGGCGATATACAGGTTCGCGGGAGGCGAGTACGGCTGACCCCGAAGCAACTGGTCAATGACCGCGTTTTCGAGGTAGTTGGACATTGCGGGCATTCAACATTCTCCAAAGCAGGTGGGTATGAAATAGGCTGACTATACCATAAGTCAGTCATGACTTACAACTCAGAAAACGAAAATCAGAGTTCCAACCATTTGACGATTCCAGATTGGCGGCCAAGCATCTGAGCCGCGCGGGAAGCCTCGACCGTCATAGTAGGATCGAAAATCGAACTTGACGTTGCCGTGTTGGATATAGAACCCGACGACTTCGCCGACAGCATTGCCGGAATCGTGTGTTGAAACGGGTGAAATGGCGCCAGGTGCGAATGATGACGGACCAGTCTGCGTTGTCGGATACCAATTCGGAACCGATACGTTCCAGGTGTGGTGATAGATGAACGGACCAGCTTCTACACCAATGCGCCAGTTACCGGCTGTATGTGCGTCGAGCAGCGGGGCGATGCCGTAAACTGTTCCGCTCGTAACGTAATGTGCCAACGGCAGACACTCACCATTGCAGCCGCTGGGTGATGATGGCGAGTAGTTCGCGTCAGCAGGCGTGTCTTGACTGTCAGCGCCATAGCGTCCCAACCAAATGCCATCAACATGCCATGTCAGGTACGGCGAAACATCGCCAGTTACGCCGACAAGTAGTGATGGCGAATTGCGTTTGATGGTGTGCGGAAAGCGGTTTTGATACCAAATTCCATCCGACTGAACCGTGGCGTGAGAAAAGCCCACGCCAACTTCCACTGAGGTAGCGGACGCGCTTGTGCTGAACGCTGAGCCAAGCACAATCAGAAAAGCAGCGATGAGCTTTTTCATGTCGATTACCAAGTTACGGCACGAACCGCAGCTGCTGTGGTTGCGGCTGCAATTGTCGCCTTGAGAGATTGCAGATGCTGAAACGCTGTCGCGCCTTGAGCGAAGATGGTGGCGGCAAGACCCTGAAGATCGGCGTATTCGAAGGCGACTTGAGTGTTGTCTGACGAAACCCAATAGAAGCCGCTCGGAGTGGCTTGGGTCAGCGATGCACCGAGCAGGGCAGCTTGGAGGTTCGACACGCTCACGGAATCCGCCTGGTAGGTCTTCGCGACACCTGCCTTTGTGGTGAAGCTGACAGGCTGAGCGATTGCGGTCTGGTATGCCTGCTTGACAGCATTCAGCTTGTTGGCCTGTGCGGCAGCAAGCGAAAGATCGGCAATAACCCATGTTTGCGACCAAACGCCAGCCGAAAGAACGGGCGTTCCTTCGACGCATGATTCGGTTGCGGGGTCATACGTCGGCATTGCGACTGATGCAACATCCACAAGACTATATCCGCCAACCGCAGCCGCAGTTTGCGGAAACAGCACCGACATATCGGCACCTGACGGGTAAATCGTATTGTTGTTTTCGGCAACAAAATCCCCCCAAGTGTAGGGGTACTTGATGATCGTGGAGTTTTGAATCTTTGCGTACATGGTCGATCCTTAGAACTTCGTGAGGGTGCCCAGGACGGTAAACGTCGCCGCCGCCGTCTTGATGATCGTGTAGGTGTAAACGTCGATGCCGCTCGCATTGCCAGCAGAGGGAGCGGTGCCGCCTTGCCAATTTGGCGTGACGTTCGTTCCATCAATCTGAAAGCCGGCGTTGTAATACGCAGTTGCGCCTTGGGTTGTGAGAACGGCAACGGTCAGAACATCGCCAGTTGTCATCACACTGTCGAGCGTGGCGCTCGACGCCATCGTTACATTCAGCGTCCAGTTAGCCGATGCGGCAGAAGAGAAGAACCAAACTGCTCCAGTTGATACATAGAGGGTTTGAGCAGAAGCTGGTGCCGCCCCGACAACATGGGCAGCCTCGACCGCATTAGTTAGAACCGCAGCAAGTGCGCTTGCGCTGCCGACAAACGTCTGTTGGTTCGTCCAGGCATTCGCGTGCGTCGTATCAAGACTAAGCGTTGCGGTTCCGGTACCAGTAATTGTGTTGCCACCAGAAAGACCAGGACCGGCGGCAACATCAACGCTTGTCACTGTGCCGTTGCCGGTGCCAGGGGTGAATCCGAGAGCGGAGTCAATCTGAGCTGCGGTAATTGAGCTGACAGTTGCGGCGTTGCCGGTAATTGAGATTCCCCACGTACCTGAAACTCCTGTGCCAGTGAGCGGCGCATATGTGGCGGCTGCGGCGCTTGCTGTCAAGTAGCTCGACATGCCGGCCTGCGTTTGGTAGGTCGAGGACGCCGCTGATGTGGTCAGATAGCCGTTAAGGATTGAGGCGATGTCTGACGCCGCAATCGCGCGATAGGTGGGTACGCCGGCAGCAGAGGCGGGCGACGCGAGGAACAGTCCAGCGTTTTGACTTGTGCGTGTAAGCGCAAGCGTGCCGGTACTTGTAATCGGCCCGCCGCTAACCGTCATGTCGGCGGGAGCAGACAGCGCGACGCTTGTGACGGTTCCAGAACCAGTACCGTTTTGACCAGCCGGGATCGTGAAGTTCAGCACTGCCGCATTGGTTGTGCCGGTGTTCGAAACACTTGCTTGGGTGCCAGGCGCACCAGTAGTCACACTTCCAACGGTGATCGTCGCGGCTGTACCTTGCGGACCGACCGCGCCAGTTGGGCCAGTTGGGCCTGTCGCACCAGTTGGGCCTGTCGCACCAGTTGGGCCGACAGGCCCTTGAGGGCCGGTAGCGCCAGTCTGACCAACCGGAATCACGAAGTCCAGAACTGCCGCCGATGCCGTTCCAGAGTTTGTGACTGACGGAGCTGAACCAGCGACGCCAGAAGTGACAGTGCCGACGCTCAGCGTTCCAGAGGGGCCTTGCGCACCTTGAGGGCCGATAGCCCCGGCGGGAATCACGAAGTCCAGAACAGCAGCTTCTGCTGTTCCACTATTGACGATTGATGGCAAGCCACCAGCACTTCCAGAAGTGACAGTGCCGACACTCAGCGTTCCGGAAGGGCCTTGTGGGCCGGTAATGCCCGCAACGGCAGCCGACATAAATGCCGGCAATGCCATCACATTCGTCGTGACGCCGGTAGCTGGGTTCGTCAGCGGAACGTCGCCAGTCTGCGTAGTCTCCCACTCGTAGAGCTGTGAAACCGTCGCAAGGTACTTTGTCTGAAGCGCAATAAGGCTTTGCGCAAGTTCAGACGGCATCATCCCGGTATGAATGATGGAGTACGAAAGTCCCGAACCAGTCGCACCCTGCCAGGGCGAGCCGAGGGTAAGCTGGGTGTCGGATTGGATTGACAGGACTTCGTAGATAGCGCCTGCTTGAACCAGCGTGTCGCCAGAGCGCGTCAATCCGTCAGAAGCCCAGCTTGTGCCGGTGCCCGTAACGGTCTGCGAGCCGTTGGTGACGGCGATCGTACCTTGCGTTGTCCAGGTCATTTACGTTACACACTCACGACTGACTGATTGACGAGGGCGCGAAAATGAAATCGTCGCGCATGTACTTCTGCATGTTCCAGATCGGTTCAGGCGTGAAGTGCTTGCCGAACGGAGCTGGGCCGCGATGATGCTTTTCGCACAGCGGCTCCGTGTTGTAAACCGAGTCGATGAAGTCGGCAGGTTCCTTGAACTTGCTCCAGTCGAAATCGGGATGAGCTTGGCGAACCTTATCCCAATCGACGCCGTTGGTATCCGCCCATTCGATAAAGCGGTGGTGAATTTCGATCTTCTCTGCCGTGCCACAGACGAGGCAGCGCAAGCCGCCAATCTGTTTGTGCCAATGCTGCTTCGTCGCGCGGAAAACCGCCGACTCCGTTCGCTGAACGTGATCGGGGTAGAAGAAGTCCAGCGCAATCGTTTCGTGGACTTCGTGTTCGCCTTTGGGGACGTTGTGATTGACGGTCATTTCAGTGGAGAATCGTTTTGGGCACAGCGGCATCCATTTCGCCGGCTTGGCGATGATACCACTTTCCGCCAGAAACTGCAAAATCCGTGACGGCGATGTAATCGAAATTGGTTTGCTTGGTGAACGTATCAACATTCACGATGGCAAAACCAGTGCTCCATTTCTCACCTTCGGTATAGCTCGCGCTTCGCCGATGACCCGCACCGAGCTGATGCCATTCATAGGCGCCATAAATCGGGCTGAAATGCGACCACACTTGATGCGAATGATGGTGGCCGTTGATTCCCGGCATTCCCATTTGTCGCGCGTGAGGGAAATGGTGGCACAGAACGGAGTCGAAATAGACCTTGTAGTTGTTGCCGAGTTCCTTGCTGAAGTCGCGCTTTGTCCAGGCTGCGAGGTCAGCTTTGGCGATGTAGTTGATTTCGAATTGCTCAAGGCCAAGCAACTTGCCCACAGTCATACCGTGAAGGTCACTGAGGACCGCACGCAGGGCGGGCGTTGCGTCTGCAAGCTGACGAAGCAAGCGCGCTTCGTGGTTCCCTTCGATAAAGTCGATCTGCGATTCGGGGCAGGCTTCGCGCAGCGGCTGAAGGATGTTTTCGTGGGCGAACTTGATGCGCCCGACGACATCCCATTCACGCGGGTCGACGCCGTACTTGCCGAACTCGGGCAAATCGAAGATGTCGCCATTCAGGACGATCACATCGGGCTGGGCGCGCCGAGCCGTGTCGATCAGGACGCGCAGGTAGAAGCGGTCGATTTCGACATCGTGGAGGTCAGAGCAAACCAGCATCGTCTTGAAGCGATTGGGGTTCTCGCGGACGTACTTGTCGGCCCAATCCTCGCGCTCCGCAGCCAGGCGACGATAGTGATCGACGCTCGCGTGCTTTGCGATTTCCTTTTCGAGCATGTGCTGTTGTCGGGTCAGCACGATACCTGCCTGACGCTTGAACTCGTTGAACGTGCCAGCCCAAGCACTCCACACGGACTCGGCGTATTTGCCGTGAACACGGTAGTAGTTCCGCGAGATTGCGCGCTCGGGCTCGCGTTCAGCCATCGCACGAAGGTCGGCGATGCAGTCGGCTTTTGTGCCGGTCTTCAGCTTCGGGATGATCGTTTCCGACAGGGGGACTTCCGGCGTTTCGGCCATACTGCAAACTCCTACACAGTCACGAATGACTGTTATTGAATGTTGTACTTTTGAATGTCGGCGATCACTCCGTCCATCATGTGATCATCGACGTTGGGGAACCAGTGCTTCGCGCCAGGAATCGGAAGCAGCTCGCCAGGATGGCGCCAATCACCGACAGCGCGGGGCACCATCGGAACCACATCGTTGCCGTGGTTGGTCAGGATCAGCTTGACGCTGTGCGCCTGGAAGAGCTTCGCGAGCGTGTCATCGACCGATACGCGGGGTGGCTCGAAGGCGTATACAGCAACAGGAGGCCGACCAGCGAGACACAGGTCAGCGGCGTGCATCAACGCGAGAGCTGCGCCTTCCGAGTGTCCAGTGACGTACTTCGTGCCAGTGAGAGTCATCAACTGCGGAGCAAGCGCGCTGTAGGCGTCATGGAAGCCTTCGTGGACTTCCCCCATGCCTTCCACCTTCTTCGTGTCGAAGTTGAGGTCAGCAAGCCAACATGCGATGTTGTTGGTGCCTGGGAACGCCGGCGTGTTGTCGTTGTAGACGACTGCTCGACTCGCCGAATCCTCCGACCCGAACTGAGGCTTGTCGGAGTAGACGCGGTTGGCGAGGATGGCGAAGTCGAGCAGTGCAGTCATTGCTTACTGACCTGCAAGGCGGGCCTGAACAGCGGCGTCGATCTTCACTTGGTTCGCGGCGATCTGCGGGCCGAGCTGGTTGTAGAGCGCCAGAATCTCGTCGGGGCCTGCCTGATTGGCCTTGATCAGCGCCACGACGATCGAGGCGGCGAACAGAGCGGCGGCAGCTTGCGGGGTTGCGGCGGCAGACGCGGAGCTGAGCGCCGACAGGATGGCGGGCATCACTGCTTCGGCGGTCGAGACGGCGGTTGTCGTGACGGTTTGGGCGACAGCTTGGGCTTCGGCGTTCACTTCACAGCTCCTTGTTGCGGCAGCAGCTTTTGCATTCCGAGGTTGACCAGGATGGTCGTCACATCGCCGCTCAGCTCGGTGGCAGCGATTTGCGAGTCAGCCGGCATCGGCGCTTCGCATTCCTTCGCAACCTTGTCCAGAATCGGCGCGACCGTCTTGACGGTACTGATCGAAGCCTTCGGGATGTTCGCCAGGATCGTTCCCTGGTTGTTCTCGTAGACCGCGCAGTACACGTACCACGTGGCTTGCGCTTGTTGCGCCGGCGTCTTGGTTGCAGCGCCAGGGAGCGCGCTGGTCGCAGCGCACCCACCGAGCAACATAGCTCCCACCAGCGCGAAACTTGTCAGGAATCGCTTCACTGTTTTTCTCCTTGGTTGTTGACAACTACTGTGGTTGGGCCAGCGCTCGCGGTCGCCGAGTTCATCAGCGATGTGAAATGCGAAGCGGTGGCGAGAGAGCCGATGATTCCAGCGAGAATCACGAGGGCGCGCTGGATGTCATCGACCAGGACTGTCGCAACGGCATGGCCGGTGAAGACCAGTGCCGTAAGGGCGACGAAGAGAAGAACGATGCTTCCGACGACCGTGCCAAACACGGCAATCAGGATTTGAGCTGGCGTGAGTTTGTTCATGATGGATAGACTGCCCATTCAACGAGATTCCATTCGCTCTTCGGAATGTCGTACTGTTGAAGACTTCGACCACGGATGATCGCTCCGAGCTTTTCAGCGTATTGAGGGTCGGTCGCGTAGCCGCACTTTTGAATCTCTGCCGCGAACTGGAGAGGCTGCTCCACGACTTCGAGCGCAGGCTTGTAGCGCTCGTTGTCGAAGAAGTACTTGGCATGGTCGAGAATCGAGCCGTCCCACGCCTTGTAGACACGCCACTTCGCCATCACACGAACCGCCTTGCCATCGACGTACTCGATGGTTGGGAGAGCCATTACCGAGCCAGTCCACGAGGCGTCGGCCTTGATGCCGAAGAGGTTCTTGCCAGCGGTAGCGAGCTGAGAGCGACCCCAGCCGGATTCGTCAATCGCCTGAGCAAGCATGACGCTCGCCGGAATGCCAGTTTGGCGGCAAACGGATTGAGCGCTCGGAACGACTGCGGTAAGGAATTCGGTGGGCGTAGTCATGCGTGACTGATCACGAGAAAAACAGGTGAAGAACGCGAGGCAGACCGATGGTGACTGCGGAGACGAAGAAGGTGCCGAGAACTGCCCACAGGGCGATCACCGTGCTCTTCATCACCGATGCCGTGGTCTTGATCTGAATGACATCGTGTTCGATGGATGAAACGCGACCGTCGATCTTCTCTTGGATTTCAGTCGCCTTGTTGACAACCGTGACGACAGCAGAGTGTCGCTCTTCCAGGACGGCGAGGCGGGTGAGCGCTTCAGCGATTTGCCCCAGCGCGCCTTCGATTGGCCCCATGCGGGTCTTTACCTCGCTCATGTCAGCCAAAAGAGCTTGGGCAAGTTCAGGGTTCATGTCCTCATCCATAACAGGTATTGGCGGATTATAGCTCAGTCGTGAGTGATGTTTCAAGAGGCGACTTACCACGAAATTGCGTCGAGGTCGGCTTGAGTTGTGGCCGCTGCGATTTTCGTTTGAAGCGCGATTCGTTTGCCGACAACCGCCCCTGATGCCGATTGATATGCCGACGCTTTCGCAATGACATTTGCGGCAAGGTCAGCGATAGTCAGGCCGGCGGCGTTTGAGATCGCGGACAACATTGGGGTGGCGACGCTGTTGTTTGCCGTGTATGCCTGTGCCTCTGCGTACTGCTGCGGCCAGGTAGCCACTTCGAGGTCGGGGTACGCAGCGACAACTTCTGTGAGAGCCGCCTGCGCCGCTCTTCCAATTTCTGCATTCTTTAGCGCCACTCCGTTTGAAAGCTGAAACGTCCATGTTTTAGCGGCGGTGTCCCAAATGTAGGAAGAGCCTGGTTGCGGCGGGATTGGAACGATTGTCTTTGTGGCGACATCAACGTAATGCTGCCCAACCTTGCCGATTCCCTCAAGCGAATTGTCGCCCTGCTTATCAATGTCCGCGTCTGGCACTACGCCAGAAAAGCGGATCGCACCAGTTGCGGGGTCATAAACAACGAAGGGCTTCATCGCATCACTCCAAGAACCATTGATGAGCAAAACGGGATTGTGTAGGGGCCGCCACCTTGAATTGTGGACGAGACACCAAAGCCGATGGTAAACGTGTGCGTGCCAGCGCCAACGGTAATGCCCTTTGTGAACACGCCTGTCTGTGTGAATCCTGCGGTCAGCGATATGCCTTGCGTGTAAATAACCGTGCCGTCACAGTAAATGGTGCATTGTGGCGTCATGCCGCTTCCGGCATTTGAAAGCAGTGCCGAAACGACAACTTCGACCATTGCTGTATCGTTAAAGCTGACCGTCTGCGACATCACGATGATGGGTGTCGTTTGATTTCCTGAAATCTGACCATAAGACGCCTCAACGTAGCTCGGGACAGTGATCGCGTGACCTGCAACTTTCAATGTTCCAATGGCTGCATCTTGAATAATCGCGCTGTTTGCGTCAATGGCGCCATCAAGAATCATGTTCCCAGCAACGCCAACTGAGGTCACGCCGTTTACGGTGCCGAGAACAAACGCCTGTCGGGGATTTCCGCCTGTAACGGGTTGAGCAATTAGGAACTTGTCGGCGAGAATCGTGAATGATGACGAGCCACCACCAGCGGCCAGCTCAATACCTGCAACTTCGCTGCCCGCCTGAACTTGAAGGACGTACTGAGCTTGTAGCCCATTGACCGCAGATGCCGTCGCAGACATTTGCTGCTGAACAGTCGCAATTTGCCCATTCACCGTCGCCTGGACGCTGGTGATTTGGTTTGCCAAACTGCTGTCGGCAGTGGACCGTGCGGAGGCTTCGTTCTGCACGAGCGAGTTCGCATACCCTGACACGCCAGAAACGGCAGACGAGAGTGAGTCGATCTGAGAGGCGAGGGCGCCACTTGTGTTCGTAAGTGCTTGACTGTTGCTTTGAATCGCCGCGCTCAGTGTCGCTTGACCGCTTGTGACCTGAGAGGCGAGCGTTTGAATCTGCTGTGCGAGCGAGGCGTCTCCAGAAGTGCGCGCGGTCTGCTCGGTTTGGAGCAAAGCTGCGAGCGAACCTGAAGAGCCGGATGTGTATGCAGAAAGCGTGTCGATACGTTGAGACAGTGCCGAATCCGCATCAGCGCGTGCAGTCGCTTCGGTGGTGATGGCGGCTTGGTTGCCGTTAACTTGAGCAACCAGCGCTTGAATGCTTTGCGCTTGTGCAGATTGCTCGGTCGAAACCTGCGTGAGCTGTTGGTTGGCGGTTGCAACTGCGCCTGAAGTCTGAAGCGCTTTTGACGCCGTACTGTCGAGCGCAAGCACATTTTCAAGCGCCGAAATGCTCAGGTTGAGCGCATCCACCTGAAGCGGCTGAATTGCGGCAATCGGCGTAGCGAGGTCATTGGCAACCTGTTGCAATCCGATCGCATTCTCAAGCGCCGTCAAGAGTCCAGACGGATCAGATTGGCATGTGCCAGAAACACCAGCGGTTGCGCTGGTTGGATACCAGGGGCCATACTCGCCGGCAGTGTCAACGACGCGAACCCAATAGTACCAAGTATCGCCGAGCTGAACGCTCATGTGATTCCATGAATTGTTGCCCCACGGCACCGATGCAAGCGGCTCTGCGGAGGCAAGGTTATTCATGTTGTAGCCGCCCATAATTTCGACGGCTTGAATATCTGTGCGCGTTGTTGTGAACTGCCAAGCAACCTCGACCATGAATAGGCCAGGAATCGCCTTGAGCCAATCAGCGGCGGGCAGCGGAACCTTGTTGATTTGCGCAAGCGACGGCGTGAACGTAATTGTCGCAGGGGCTGATTTGCCACCCGCAGCAGTTTGTGCAACGACCGAAAACACGTATGTTGTGCCGATGGTCAAAGGCCCAACATCCAACGAGTTCAATGCAGTCGTTTGCGTTTGCGAGGAACCCGACTGCGCCTGCCAAGTAACGATATATTGCGGCGCTGCGCCGCTCCATGAGAACGTCGCATCAACAGTCGTTTGGGAAAGCAGGGATCCGACCGTAACCGCAAGGTTCGTTGGCGTTGGCGTAACGCTTTGTTTGAGAACAGACGTTGTTGGAATGGTGATTTGCGCACCATCCTCAATCGCCGCATACTTAGACGGATTGTGTTGAAGCGCCGTGATTGTGAGTTGGCCGGTAGCCTTCGACTGCTGAACGCCGATCACGCGGGCGAGTACGGTCGACAAATTGGCTTCAGAGATAACCCAAATCGCATTCGGCAGCGGAAGCTGCGTGAGTGGAGTAACCCATGAGACTGTCGCTGTAGGCGTGCCGCTGCCAGACTCATTCAGCAGAGCTTCGGCAAACGTACCATCGGGCAGACGAATGTAGATTGTTGCGGCACCTTCGCTCAGCGTTACCGGAGCGTCGAGCGTTGCGCTGGTCGCTGTGCAGTTGACAAGACGGCCACCCAAGCGCTTGCCGGCGCGGGTAGCGTCCTGAATCTGAACGACTTCGCCTGGCAGAACGAGAGCCGAGTCAAGGCCAACGTCGAAGGTAATGAGTTCAGATTCGTACTGCTCCGAGTACAGAACCCACAGACCAATGCGACGAGCCTGACCACGGCTGGTCGTGCCGATTGCCATAATGTTGAGCGGTCGAATGCCCAACGTGCTAATCAGCTCTGCATTTTCGACGTACTCGATCGCTTGCGCGTAGCGCTGCGCAGGGTCGTTCCACGTGACGTTAACGCACGTGTGCTTGTCTTTAACTGCGGCGCCAGTATAGTTGAAAACACCGTTGACCACGTTTGCCGCAGTGAACACCATCACTGGATCAGACGGCGCATCTTGGGAAAAGCCAACCAAATTGCGCGACCAATAGATCATCCCACGGAAGGTTGTGGAAAGATCAGACAGCAGACGGTAGGCATCTTGAAGCGTGTTGATGACGCAGTTGCAGACGAAACGCGGCTCTTTTCCGCCAAATCCATCTGGAATCGTTTCGTCGCAATACTGACCGATCTGGTACAGCGCTGCGGTGTCGATCTGTGCCGGCGTGACGTAGTTGCCAAGACCATATCGCTCCGAAGTGAGCAAGTCGTACATCACCCAGGCTGGATTGTTTGAGAAAGCAATCTTGAATGTGCCATCCCAAACCCCTGTATAGGTTCGACCCACCGGGTCGTAATTGCTCGGAACCTTGATCAACAGTCCGTTGATGAGATAGGAGCGAGTCGGGACTTGGTTGAATTGCGACGAATCAATCGTCACCCCCACAACCGCCGAGTTTGGGTAACTCAGTTGTGAGTATGTGATTTCGATATAGCCAGCCAGGAAGGTGTCATTCGATAAAGTTGTCAACGTACTGTCCGCACTGACTCGCGTCATGCGAATGTCCCACGTTGAAGCGGGATTGCCGGCAGCGTCAACCTTTGGCAAGTCGTAGGTGTACGACGCCTGATACAGCGAGTTCGTCTTTCCGTTGATGGTTAGCGTCTTGGAGAGCGCGGTGAACGGATCACTGTTGACCGCGACATCAAACGAGAAATCAACGGACGCGCCGCTGATATTTCCGTTCGACTGGTCTACCGACATCAGCGCGGGAAGCTGAACGATCAGGCGGATCGCATCGACGTTCGGATTGTTGATCGTGAACGTGTACGGAACACCGTGCTTAACCTGTACGCTCGTGATGATGGGGTTTTCGACATCTGAGAACCCTGTGATTGGCGTCTGATCCTGAGAGCCGTTGCGGGAATCCCAGGCGAACGCAATCCCGGTCAGCGTCGGGTCGTTGATGTTGTTGATGTTCGACGCTGTGAAATTGTAAGTACCATCAGCGTTTTGAAGGGGCGTATTGTTGAAGTAAATTGACTGAGCGCCATTTACCAAACCGCCAATCGGGCCTTCAGAAATGAGGTCGAGAAACGACAACATCTCCTTCGATTGAATGGAGTTTGGAATCTCCGTTCCGCCGCCACCACCACCCTTGCCACCGGCGCCAGCAATGTTTACAAGACTACTGAGTGTACTCATGATTATTTGTCTGTTGCTAGCTTAGGCTACTGTGCCGCTCGTTGTGCCGCTCGACGCACTGCTCGCGCTCGACATCATCTGATCTACCGAGAGCGACACAGAAATCGCCTGCGATCCAGTCAGCATCGTCCCGTAGACGATGGGAACAGGGTTGCCCTGCGCGACGGTATTCACCGGCCCGTTGAAGTAAAACGAGTTTTGGTTGTTCGAGGACGGCTGCGGAGTCAAGCCGACAATGAATCCCTGAAGAATCATGGATGCGCCAATGCCGGCCATAGCCGACGCTGCGCCTGCCGTCATACTCGCGCCGGCGCTGCCTGCTGCAAAATAGGAAGTACTCGCGCCGTAGGTGAAGTAGGCCGCAACGAGCATAGCGACGCCTTCCAAAACCTGCGTCCAGTTTGTATGCCCACCGGCACCGGCGTCGAGCGGGTAGAACGTGATTCGGCGCATCTTGCGGTGATTGCCGAATGTCTCCTGCGTCAGCTCTTCAACCAGGCCGCTTTCGTTCTCGCAGACGATCCGGTAAGCGGCGAACTTGTCGAGGTTGTCCCGAATCCACGGAGCGAACCGGCGATCATTCGCGTTGATGAGGCGCATGGCTTCGGCGGGCGACGAAACGCACAGGTTCCATTCGCGCCCGAATTCCTTACCAAGCTCGCCTTCAAGAATGACTTCAGTCAGCATAGTGTTTTGTGCCGAAGATGAATCGTTGCGCATTTCTTCCAGTAGCCGCCCCATACTTCGCGGCGCGAGAGGCGATCCCGGTTGTGATGGAGAATTTGCTCGTTTCCGATGTAGACCGCGATGTGATTCACGACCGCCTCGAAGAGCTGCATCAGAAAAACATCACCCTTGATAGGCTCGGTGCCTTCTGGCAAGCGATAGAAGCCTTCCTTTTCGTATCGCTCCATGAATCGCGTATAGCCCATCGTCCCGTCGTCCTCGATGCGGGGATAGTCGGAGATCGTGATGTCGAATTCGCGCCGGTAGTAATCGCGCAAGAGCCCGAAGCAGTCAAAGACGCCTTCGATGTAGGGACGCCCCTCATAGGGCATCTCGAAGCCGCTCGGCTTGATGACATTCAGGTCGCTCGCCCAGGTGTTTTCACCATTCTTCCGAACTGCCATGATGTACCAAGGCTTCTGCGACAGCTCGCACGCATACAGGTCAGCCGGCGACGGTTGATTGCTCGTCTTGGGGTGTGAATGCCAGATTCCAATGATTCCCTTACTGATACGATATGCCTGCGCATAATCAGCGGGGGCAACGATGAATGAATTCTCAGGGTCGCGTGAAATGTTGCGACACCGCATCACCAGCGGGCGTTTCTTGCCGATGTCGAGAAGCAAACCGCACGCCTCATGCGGAAACGCATCAAGCGCGTGTTGCTTGATTTCGTCCTCAATTCCCGACACGTGTAGCTCCGGGGAATCCGCCGAACGGGATGATCTGCTTTGTCGCGTTGAAACGAACACGGCAGGCGCTCAGCGTTTTCGCGCAAATGTCCTGAGTGGGGTCAGTAGTCGCCACGTCAGACAGCGTGAAGCCTGGCCCGGTGTATCCGCACTCTGCGCCCCGGTATTTCCAGGGGCAGTAGTTTTGGATGATCTGGCGACCGGGCAGGCGAACGCCCTGAACGTCGAATGGCGAGGCAAGCTCCCACTCGATGATGAACTTGTTCTCCGACGCCTTGCGGTTGACGTACCATAGCTCGTCAGGGAGGTACTGATTGGGGTCTGCTTCGGCATTCCCGTTCGGGAAGTTGACCGCATCGAGAAATCGCGCGAACGTGCGCTTCCGAGTAACTTTGCAGCCGATCAAACCCGCGTAGGACTGAACGAGGCCCGAGAAGAGGCCGTCGATGTTCGCAACGCGAAAGAGCGGATGTGGAAGCGCGCCCTTCGTGGTAATGTCGAATCCGCTCGCCTCGACTGGAAGCGGTTGGTATGTCTGACCCTGCCAAACAATCGGCGAACCAACCGAGTTCGTGCCGGCGTGGAAATAGACCGTATTTCCGCCAGCGTTCGTCATGTCGAGGACGAACAGCTCGATCATCGAGCTTGGAGAGAGCGACTGAATTTCAGCGGCGACTGTCATTGCGCTTCAAAGACCTGTTCAAAAACGCCCGACACAACATAGACGCCGAATTCCTTTTGTACCCACTTCCATGACCGGCAGACGTAGACATTTGTGTCGCCTTTTGGGTCAGTCCAAATGAATGCCTGCGTGCCGCCGCAGTTTTCGAGGAATGCGTCAATGGGCGCCGACTCTTCGTAATTACGAGTGAATGTCACCGTCCACTTGCGGCGATTGGTGTTGATCCCGATTGGAATCCGAACTTCGTAGCCGTCTCCGAATGAGGTCGGCTTAACTGCCGGCATCATGTCGCGAGTGGCGCCGAGGTCTGGATTCCAGGTGAAGGTTGCGAGAGTCATAGTGGCGATTATAAGTCAACGGTGAGTGAAGTATCAAGGCGTCATTTGCCTTGATAAAGCATCCCGCCTGGCCGCTGCTGTTGAACAAGCTCGTTTTGAACTACCTGCTGAACCTTTTTCGCCATTGCTCCCCAGGCTCCAGTCGTATCGCCCGATGCGGAGGTCTGCGGCGTGCTGCTGCCGCTGTTCACAACGATTGAAATCGTCACGTTCTGACCGCCTTGCGAAGATTGCGATTGTGACGATTGAGACTTGCCGCCATTGCCACTTGCTGTCATCGTGACAGGAATGCTTCGACCGTCAGGCAGAGGGACGTAAGCCTCGTTCATCGAGCCTTCGCCAAACACCGCGAGCTGGGGCGAGTTCGCAACGCCACCATTGGCGTACTTACGCAGCTCCATTTGCCCGTATGGCGTCATCACGCCACCATCAGCGAACAGGGTGCCTACCCAGCTCCAGAAGCTTGGATTCGACGCAACAGATGAACCAGCAGCAGGGGCGCTTGCACCACCGTTTCCGAAGTGCGTGCTGAGCCAATTCATACCTGTTGACGCGATACTGCTGATGCCGCTCCACAAGCTCGAACCAGCGCTTCTAGCAGCGCTACCGCTTCCACCACTGAAAAGCTTTCCAATGCCCGTTTCGGCGGTTCCAGCCAACTTCGAAACAAAGGTTTCAATAGGCTGTGCCAGGAGCTTCTGAATGATGTCGTTGCGAACGCTCGTCAGCACAGACGCGAATGCGCTGCGAAGGCTGTCACGGAAGTGTCCGGTGCTAACGCCTTGCTCGATTGCGCCCAGGAAGTCATTAGCCCACTGGACGCTTTGCGATTGCAGGTTTGCATGAACATCTTGCCAGCCAGCAGTCGTTTTCTGAAGCGGCGTAAGCGCCTTTTGCTTGCCGATGATTGCGCCGACAAGTGCGTTGTCGGACAAGTAGCCTTTATAAGTGTCGCGCTGTTGCGACAGCTTGTTCCACTCAGCAGAGTGTGGCGCGACGGTCGACATCATATCCGTCAGGTTCGTGACCTTTTCCTGAAGCTGGGTCACTTGCGCCTTTGAAAGCTGCATCGCCTTCAACGCAGACAGATCGACACTTACCTTGCCACCACCAGCAGTATGCGCAACAAGGGTGTTCTCTTGCCGCGAAATCTTGCCTTCAAGCATCGCCTTACGAATCATCGCAAGGTGACTGCCAGCAATGCGCTGTTCACGCGCTTGAAGGTTCAGCATTTGGCCGTTCGTATCGCGCTGGGCGATTTGTGGCGTCGCGATCTTGAATGAGGCGGCAATCTTCGAAAGGTTTGCGAAGTGCCCATTGAGGCCGGCGGCTCCCGATTGCGCTTCAGCCAGCGCTTCGTCAAGCAATGCCTTCTGCTTGAGCGCCAGGTAATTCTTGTTCTTCAGCAGTGCTGGATTCGTCGCCTCTTGGCGCGCGTAGTCCATACGCAGCGCTTGCATCGCTTGCGACTCTTTGGTGTAGCCGAGCGTAGCAGCCAACGTGACCTCACGCAGCTTTTCCTTCGCTGCCGCCGCACGACGAATTGCGAAGTCGATGCCTTGATACGCCTGCTTTTCCTGTTCGAGCTGCGCGCGAGAGTGCGCCATGTCGCCGAGTGAGTGACCGCCGACCTTCTTCTTCCAGTCGATTGCGTCGTAGGCGGTAACTTGCTTGTTGCCTGGCCCGAAGTATTGCTGCGTCGCGTTGTCGAAGCGATAGCCGTGCTTCAGGAAGCGTTCGCGAGTGAGTGCGTTGTGGCCGACATCGTATTGGCCGTTGTTGAACTGCGTGGCGACATACTGCTTCGCCGTCGCCAACGGATCAGCAGTGCCGTTCATTTGAGCGACTTGCTCATTCAGCGTCAGCAGTCGGTTTTGCAGATTGCCGAACGCTTGAACGAACAAGTCTTCAGGAGCGCGCTTGCCCTTCTTTGTTCCGGCGTCACCAGCATCGCCGGTGTAGGGCGTGCCGTTCAGGCCAGGATGGGATGATGGGGCCTGGTGTGGCGCACCCTTGCCTCCCGCCTGAGCGTGCAAGTGCGGGTGCAGCAACATTTGACGATGCGCTTCATCCTTGATGATCTGCTGCGCCATCGCTCGCGTCTTGGGGTCAGGACTGTTGGCATATTCAGCCACCTGACTCATAGCCGAGTTCAGGGAGCCATTGCCAAAGCCTGAATTTTGCGAGTCAACGCCAAACTGATAGTTGCGACGAAGCTCGCTCGCCTGATTTGAGAATGTGTTGGCAACACTATTGCCGATAACTTGAAGGGTTCGACCAAGCTCGTCAGTGATGCGATGTGTACCGACTTTGATCTTATCAAGCCAGCCTTCGATCATTGTCCCGATTGCGTAGCCAATGTCCCAGGCAGCGAGGAACTGCGGCGCGTACAATGCAAGCCGCGCGAGCGCTTTTCCAGTGTCCGCTACGATGGAACCAAGACGCCGGAAGCCGCCGATTGTTCCGCTAATGCCGCCGACGCCGTTGAATTGAATCATCGCGGCGAGAGCGTTGGCACGAATTGATGCGCCAAACGACTTGAACGAGGCGCCTGACTCCACAGCCGCTTCGCCGACGCCCTGCGTAACACCTGTGAGGCTACGCATGATGGTGCGAACGTCGCCGACGATTCCAAACATCGACTTGAAGCCCTTGAAGGCAAGAATTGCGCTTCCGACTGCGCCGCCAATCATCGTCATTTCACTGACGATTGGATGATTTTTGGCGAAATCGGATGCGACCTTAACGACATCCGTCAAGCCATGAATGAATTCCGTCACGAGCGGCAGAACCTTCTCGCCCATCTCGATCTGAAGGTCGTGCAGCGCCTTGTTGAAGTTCTGCACGTTGCCGACGTAGGTCTGGTTAATCGCGGCGTTCTGCGCGTCAGCACCCTTGGCGTTCAGCATCTGCTTCGAAAGATGCTGCGAGTTCTTGAAAACGTCAGGGTTGGCGACGTTCTCCAGCCAGGTCACGACGTTCTTGGAGAAGCCCATTTCGGTCGCAAGACGAGCCATCGCCAGGGAGCTGGCTTCCTGGTTGTTGATGTCCTTGGTGCCGAAGTAGTGCTTTTTGTTCTTCGCGTTCGTCATGTAAGCCATCGAGGCTTCAACGAACTTCTGGATCGCCGCCACAGGGTCGGCCATCGACATATCGCCCATCGTGAGGCCAGCTTGGCGCAGAGCGGCGATACGGCTACCGGCACGCTTGGGGTCGAACGTATCAGCGTTCAGAACACCCATGCGCTCCATCGTGAGGGCGGCTTCCTTGGTCTTCAGACCGCCCTCCATCATCTTCTGGATCATCGCCATAGACGACCCGAGCAGCGACACGCCGGCACCCGAGTTGCCACCACCGCCGCCGTTGTGGCCCGATGTCTTCAGCTCTTCCGCGAGCGCGACTTCCTTCGCGAAGCCTTCGTTGGTGACGTAGGGCATTCCGCCGAGGTTGCGCTTGGCGATCATTTCCATGTCGGCCAGCGTCATCTTGCCGCCGGTGGCAATCGCGATCTTTTGCAGTAGGTTGGCGTTGTTGATGATGCCTTCGGCGCTGAGCTGACCGCGCGACTTGGCAAAGCCGACGATGTTCAGCAGGTTGTTGTTGATCGCCTCAGACGACATATCGCCAGCAGCGAACGCAACGCTTCGAGCAGCCTTCAGCGCAGTCGGTAGTGACTTATCAATGATGGCCGGATTGTCCGACCCGATGATGCCGATAGCGCCCCGGTACGAACGCAGCGCGTCCGCGCGATCGACAAAGCCCAACTGACTTGCGATGCGGGTGGACTGATTGAGAATGTGATTGCGTTGATCTTTGGGAAGGTTCAGCCCATCGAGCAGGGTCACGTTGCGCTGGTAGTCGCCCGCACGAGTCACGGAACTCTTGAGTGCGCCGTCGATCTTCGCAGCGCCCCACAGCGCGGCCATGCCCTTGAGCATGTCGGTGGTTTGGCTGATTTCTTCACGCTCGACCTTGCCGACGCGGCGTGCCATCGCAATGCGACTGTTGCCTGCTGATTGAAGGTCGCGCATGGCTGCACGGCGAGCTTCATCTTCCGCCGCGAACTTGGCGATGTTTTCTTGCTCAATGTTCAGCTCTTCCCGCTTGGCAACATTGAGGCGATTCAGCTCTGAAATGTACTGCTTGGTTCCTTCGATCTGCCGCTCAAGCAGCGCCGCATTGTTCGCGTACACATCGGCTCGCGCCGTGTGTTCTTCAACGATGTATTTGCTTGGAATGGGGCCATACCGACGCTCGGCTTCGGCGGCCATACGACGGTGCTTTTCTTCCTCGTCACGGAGCTTGCGAGCCTGATTCGACATCTGCGTGGCAAACGCACGCTTCTCGCTCATGAGCTGGCGATTGGTGTCGATTTCGCTCTTCAGTCGCTCTTCGTTGGAAAGAACAGCTTGTTGATTGGCGAGCCTCGCTTGACGCGCCGAACGCTCAGTCGCGTCACCGAAAGCCTTCTGACCGTCTACCGCCTCTTTCAGCGACGGCTTGAGCGAGGAAAGCGCTTCCTTGAGCTTATTGACTTCCTTGGCTGTGCTTGAGATTGCGCGACCGACCTTGGTGTCACTAATGGCGTTAAGGGACTTCGCAAACGTCCCAATCTGAAGAGCCGTTTCGCGCATCGAGGCGCGAATGCCTTCGAAGGCATCCTTGAAGCCACCCAGGCTTCGATTGAGTTCGCCGATACCGACAGACGTTGATTCGAGCTTCTTCCCGAGATTGCCGATTTCAGCTTCGACACTCTTGGAAGATTTGGCGGCTGACTTGAATCGCTGTTCAAGCGCTTCAGTGAGGTCTTGAGCCTTCCGCGTTTTGACGGAAAAGCCGCTGTCATCCAGTGTGAGGACAACCTTGATTTCACCACCAGCCGCCATTTTTATTCCTTACTGAAACAGTCTTTGTCTCGCCATCACCTTCAATTCTTCGATACCCGCAAGGTCGCGGCCATCATCAGTTGTTGAACCTGCCTTCTTCACCACGTTGCCAATTTCCATCACCAGCTTTTGAGTGAGATTGGAAGTTGCCTCTTGATCCTGACTGACGGCGGCAATGGACAATGATCGAATATCGCGTTGCGCGGATATTCTATCAATATTCTGATTAAGAAGCCAGAAGAATTTCATCGGGAGCGATAAAACTTTCTCCCGAGACATCGAGTAAAAGTGCATCACTCGGCAAAAGAGGAACCCGAAATCAAGTTCCTCGATGTCCGAGTTTGTTACTTTCCCTCGACGGCGGCCTCCGCTTGCGCCGCTTCCTGTTCGCCTTCATCGACATCGCCGCCGCGCACGAAGGTAACGAGCGCACGCAGTTGATCGAGCTGAAGCTTGGCGAGCAGACCACGGTCGATGGTGGGGACGCAGCGCACGATCAGGTCGATCGTGGCATTCATTTGGTCGACATCGGAGCTGGATTCGTCCAGCTTTTCAGCAGCCAGGGTCGTTTGGATGTAGTTCTCGACGGTCATGTCCTCGACCGCGTAGTCCTTGCCGCCGATGCGGACAGAACGCTTTTCCTTCTTTTCGACCAGGGCATCCAGGTTCAGAACCTTCATTTTCCTCTCTCCTACACAGTTTGGTTAAGAAACGACCCCGCCATTACAGCGGGGTCGGGTATGTCACAACTGACTGAGGCTTACACCGCAGCCGGGTCGCCGAAACCGAACAGACGCCCGGTGGCGTCCGGGTAGCCGGTGAAGTTCACATCGAAGATGCGTTCCTTGTTGATGTCGTAGGCGAAGTTCAGCGCGCCCGCCGTACCAGCCTTGTAGACCGTGAAGTCCTCGCTGTGGTCGCCCGCCGCACGGCTGACCGGATGCAGGGTCAGCGGAACCGCGAAGTCCAGCAGGTTGGTGCCCACGCCGGTCGGGACATCGACGCGCATCACGGTGCCGTCAGTGCCGCCGGTCAGGTATGCGCCTGACACGGTGACCGAAGCGCTCGCGGTGCCAGCCGACAGCGCGTAGGTGTTGCCCACGGCGTTCTTCAGGCTGTAGGTCAGGGTCACGACGCCGGCGGCGGCGACAGCGGTGATGTCAGCGAAGTTGCCGTTCGCCAGGACAGCGGCCAGGTTGGTCGCGGTGGCGGTAGCGGAGGCGCCGATCAGAACTTCGTTCAGCGAGCTTTGCGCGGCAGCGGCCTTGAAGGTGACGGTGACGCCGCCCACTTCGATCGTTT
>JAEHJW020005926.1_pt1 | contig 25639 bp, 55 predicted proteins | sample 9271431 | NCBI WGS metagenome assembly JAEHJW02 | reverse complement strand
GACCCAACAATACCGCTTTTCCAACGTCTACATCGTTTGTAGGACTTGGATTTTCAGTATTGGGCATATTTGTGCCATTACCAGTTCCAGTGCTTCTATAGCCCAACCTTTGATAAGGAAACCGATAGATCATACAAAATGCAGCAGTGGCGAAATTCATAAAATCCGCATAGTATATTGTCATGCCGTCTCGGAATTTGGAAAGATCCAACATATCAACTTCCGCACCTTCCGGAATAGCTAGTGCGGGCAAAGCCCACGCTTTTGTAGCTCCTTGCTTTAAGTTAGTCCACAGCCTGGCAAGAATATCAATTTGTCGCTGTGTCCACCCCATTCCTTTAAGCAATAACATTCCATTTGGAACCGAATTCCTGTCGAACACTGACAGATTTAAATCTAAAGCATTTGTCAATCCACCAATTAATTTTACAGACAGAAATATTTCTGATAACCCATACCCCGCTGTGATTGGGGAGGTTCTTGGATTTCTCACTAGCCATGTTAATTGATCCCTTGTAAATTCCGCACAGACATTTCCAGCTTCATCCTGTCCAACTGCAAAGATATGCTTCTTTCCTTTGTACCCATCCTGTCCAGTCAATGAAATATTTCCGGCTGATATTGCTTTAAATCCCTTGACTCTTCCTGCCTCATCCATATCTGTAAAGATGGCAGCGGCATCATAGGTTAATGAGTCTCTTACCAATGCTGATAAAAATGTAGTCCATCCCTGGTATTTTGCTTCATCTCTTTTTCGGGCATCCCATCCTGTTTCAATATTACATTGCAACAAGAACCTTTCAGCTTCTTTTATCTGTTTTTTGACAGCTATACTTATTGAGGTTCCTCCATCCCTGGGAAGTATTTTCCATCCGGGAATATAAGGATGGGTACTTGGTCTTGCATACATGAGGATATCATCTATTCTTTGACCTATTATCATCTGAGGCGTTAAATTCGTCTGAACTATTTTAGTGAGTGCTTGAGGACTAAGATCCGGCCATTGAATAACACCGTCCTGATAGGTGTCAGGCATGCTCTGAATCCTCGCATAACTAAACTCTTGGGGCGGTGCGGCCAAAGTTTTTATAATAGAATCAGTAATATTATGGCTTGTGCTTTTGTTAATATTAAATCGGGATTCCAGATTTCTGATATACTCTTCAACAGGAATAGCACCATTATCTGTACCATTTTCCATATATGATGGAAGTCCGACACCTGTAATTACTTTATTCTCTCTTGTTGCTCTTGGAAGTCCCATGATTTACTCTACTCCTTGTTTAATTTTTCTAAGGATGTGCTCTATATAAGTGTATGGATAATACTTAAAAAGTAATACTTGACAAATGTAGTTTAATCGTGTAGGGTTCCAATGTCAAACATATTAATTCCCACTTGTCAAGAGGATACTATGCGAGAAAATATATATCCAATTCAGGATATCCAGCTTACAGATCGAGAATGGAAGATTCCCTCCTCAAGAACAGTAGAGGTTATAACACTATGGGGGAAACTTACGGTTGTTCAAAGAAGCCATATGCAGAAATTAATTCCCATTATGAATGAAATAGTAAACTTTTATTATGAATTACTTTTTTTATATAATAAAACGCCGACCATGAAGATTCCCAAAATGCGATGGCTATTAAATTGTAAAAATAGAAAGATGATTCTTACTCGACTTAGACAAAAATATGGATATATTCCAACTCGATTAATAAATGAAACTGAGAATTTATTTTTATTTGAACACGCCACATTATTTGACATGCTCAATAAAAATCAATCCTCGATATGGAAAGAAGTTTTTACATCAACGGAAATAATGGTACGGTCCAAAAATGAGAAACGGAGAATACAGTTTAATAATTCATTTCCCGCCAATCGCCCATGTATTCCTCTCACAAAGAATTATGTTTATATTTACCCATTGGGATGGGTTAAAATTAGTCCATGTGTTCCTCAAGTCACAGGTAATTTTAAACGCATGACATATGGATATGAACAGGGAAGATTTGTAATAGACTTAATTAAGGATACCGTAGATACATTAACGTATGATGAAGTAATGTTTAAATTTCCAAAAGGATTGATTGAGCAGGTTTCAACTATAATAGGAACAGCTTTTGATATAGAAATACTTCTTCCTCAATTATTATCCAAGGTGGTTTTATCGGTGTTAAATTATCCTCATATACTTTCACATATTGATATGGATATGACTGAATATGAAGAATTTCCTATTTATATTCAGCCTCAGTCCATATGCGGTAAAAGATGGAATATGTTTAATTCAGAAGAGAGAGAAAAAAGCAATATTAAACTTATACAAAAATTACATCAAATAATTAAACAATCCGATATTAAACTAACCAGTTCAAAGTTTAATCTTGACGATATAGCGGAGATTTAAATTGATTGACAATGATAAATTAATCATCATGAGAAGCGGAACATGGGAAGGTCTGGTATTATTTTATAATACTATTTTTTCTGATCGAGGATGGACATTGCCTCCCCATATGATTCCGGTTGCTCAAGCATTGATGGATAAACGAATCGACAATCTGGCCATTATTGTGGGTCCGGGATCTACCAAATCAACACTTCTTTCTATTGTATATCCTACATATGTATTGGGACTGGATCCATCCCAAACCATTCTTGGTATTTCTGCGGGAGAATCCCTTATCACGGGATTTATGAGAGCCGCTATGGAGATTATTGAATTTAGTGCGCCCTATAAAGCTATCTTTCCCGATACCAGACCGGATAAAGGAGCGGGATGGAGTACCGAAAGAGGCATGTTTGTTACGAATCGAAAACCGGGTATCTCTGATGCTTCATATTGGGGGGCTGGAGTTAGTTCCAAGGCACTCGTTGGAAAACATGCTAAAACAATCTTAATGGATGATCTGCACGATTCAGAAAATTCACGATCAGTTACAGGTAGAGAAACTCTTTTAGAGATTTATCGCAACACTATTATAGGAAGAGCGGACCCATCCGTTAGTAAAACAGGATCAGAGAGTGTTCGGTTTATCATAGCGGGAAGACGATGGCATCAAGATGATATCTATGGAGTTCTTGAACGGGAAGGAAATTATGTCGTTATGACATTACCAGCAGAACGTCCTGATTCTAATTTTCTATATTGGGATTGCGTTATTCCTGATGGAATGGTGTGCTGTTTTAACGAAGAAAAGGGAAACTAAATGGGTAGAAAATTAATTGATTTAACTGGACAAGTGTTTAGTAGGTGGAGTGTTATCTCGTATTATGGAAAAGCTCGTAGTGGGCCTCATTATTGGAATTGTATATGTAGTTGTGGGAATAAAAAAATAATTAGAGGCACACATTTAAAAGATGGTACTACTCAAAGCTGTGGGTGTTTTAAGATAGAAAAAGTCACTACACATGGCCACACTAGAAAAGGACGTGCTAGTCCCACCTATCAATCTTGGAATTCAATGATTAAACGATGCACGAATCCTAATACTAAAAGGTATTCGGATTGGGGAGGCCGTGGAATAACCGTGTGCGATAGGTGGCTTCATTCTTTTGAGAATTTTTTAGCTGATATGGGAGAATGTCCAGAAGGATTGACTTTAGATCGAATTGATAATGATGGAAATTATGAACCCTCTAATTGTAAATGGGGTACATATAAAGAACAACGGCATAATCAACGAAAGCATAAAAATTCAGTTTATTTAACATTTAATGGAGAAACAAAATTACAAGAATACTACGCCCGTGATTGGAAGATTAATTCCAGTATGATTTCTTATCATTTATCGCAAGGACGCTCTATAGAATGGATATACGAAAATAAAGCAAAAAATAAAGGATTAGTCAATGACTAAAGTTAAGGTTTACTACAGCATAGATCCGCTAGAGCAGGGCTTTTACTGGCCTCAATCCAAACAGAAGCGTAAAGAGTACTTCAATCTCAAGAAAGCAGCCCCATTTGATGCTGGAGCGATTTATGGGTGTAATCCAGGTCAGCAAAGAGGATCTATATTTACGGATGATGATTTTGTATTTTATAATCCTCCCGATTACCTCGAAGAAGGTATTATAAGCCCCCTTGTAGCCTCGTTTGTACAGTCTTTGGGAGGATTCATTGTTCAGTCGTGGGACACGGCTCAGGAGGCATCTATCAAGGCCGATTACTCAGTGTGTACAACAGGTCTCGTTGTACCATGTTCATCATATCATAAAGATGAACCTATAGATATTTATGGAGAATGCGATCCTCATTATGATATTTATATTTTAAACGTCTTGAAAAAGAAATTGGAATTTGGTGATTTATTTCAGGAAGTCAAGAGGATGTTTAAGATATGGGTTCCGAGCATTGTATTGGTTGAGAAGAAAGTCAGTGGTATTTCAATCATACAGGGCCTTAGAACAGCCCAAATACCTGTAGAAGGTATGGAGGCAGGAGAATCAAAAAGAACACGTGCCACAATGAATTTGGGAAGCGGATCAGTTCAGGGATGGTTTAGATTACATAGAGTTTATTTTCCAGCTTATGCACCTTGGTTGGAAGATGCTAAAAAAGAATTAAGGAATTTTACTGGGACAGATTCAGGATCGGGAGTAGACGATTTTGTTGACTCTTTGGTTCATTTAACTATTTATACGATTAAAAAGGGAAGTAATTCCATTATGCTTCCATCTGATTGGAATGATCCAAACAGATCGCCCCAATCATTTTTTGCTCAAGGTCCGGCAGAGATTTTACCCTCGTCTTTATTTGGCCATAGTGAAGATCCCTTTGCTGTATCATGTGATCGGTGCAAATATTATACCAAGAATACAAGTTTCTGTACTGTTCATAAACAAATATTCAGTGCATTGAACTCATGTCCGAGCTTTGAATCGGACACTGATTTATGGATCATACGGTAGCCATCTGCAATGATTTAATTTTATCGAGAATTGGTGCAATATCGGCATTATGCGAAATCTTTAAATACTTACAAACTTTTTTGGACAGTGAATTTTTTTGAATGATTCCATAATGGAGTCTAACCATCAAGGATTCCTTGACGGTTACATATTTAAATATATTACTGATATCATCATGGGGAGAATCTTCTATACAATAAACAAGATTATTTAAAGTAGAGTGTCCACTCTCTTTTGTACATGAGTCCAAGTATAGAAATATATATTTTCTTACCCAAAAAAAGCAATAGGTAGAAAATTTAAATCCTTTATTAGGCTCAAACTTGGATATAGCTATTTTAAGTCCAAGAATACCTTCAGATATAAGATCGCTAAATTCTTCATCTTTAATAGATCTATATTTAAGAATGGTTTGGAATACAAGACGAATATTGGCCTCGACCAGTTGTTTAAATACTTCTGGTTCATCTTTACGTTTAAATAGTGCGTCCATTTCTTGCATGTTTAGTTTTGGAATATGAGAAATTTCACGCATATATTTCAAAAGCAGTTCGTCCATTATATTCTCCTATTTAATTCCAAAGTAAGTTTTAATTTCATCCGGCCATTCAGATGAAGGTATTCCAGACTGGATATATTTATTGGCTTCAATAGATAAATCCGTTGCCTGAAACGCCTCTGGAGGAATTTCTATACTCCCTTCAATATTGACTGATTTAACAACCTGCTCAGGCAGACCATATCCTCTTGCCAATATATCGTTAGCACACTTTCTTCTTATTTCAGGAGGAATTTCCTCATCTTCCATAAGAGCAATAAGCGTGTCAAATGCTTTTCCGGAATAAAGCTGTCCGGTTAGTTTAGCTTTATTAACTGTATTTGGAAGGAGAGCCATTAATTTTTCAGCGGACAGTCGAATATTTTCTTCAAACATTAAAGCATTATCAACTTCCGCTTCTTTAACTTTTATTTCGGATTTAATTTTTTCACGGTATTTTCTATCCATTTACTTCTCCAATGTGGTTAATTTTTGGTCTATCCAAAAGAATATTTCCGGTAATCGGAATCGAATTAATGTTGGGTCCAACGGGTCATTTTTAATATCTATTCTATTGAAACTTAAATAATAGCAGGAAAAATCCGCCTCTCTGATTAAATCTATAATGACACGGGATTTAATTCCAGTAAAATAAGAACATTCCTGTAGAAGAATTAAATTCTCTCCATAATATAATGGATAGTCTGGAGTATTATTTAAATTATATCTGAATTGCTCCAGAAAATGATTTAAATTATTTGTCACAATCTGGATTGTATCTCCAGCCTCCAGATAGGGAAGAATATTTAATTCAATACAGGTATTGACAATATTTCTATTTCGTATAAATTTTACAAAACGTCCTTTTCCCCACAATAATTCCACAGGAGTATCTTTTTCCGTTAACCATTGACTGACTTCAAATTCCCGTCTAAAATTAAGATGGTGGATGAAGTTTGAATCTGTTTTCCTTTTAAACCCATTTATAGCACGTTTAACTTTAGAATTAATATTACTTTTTCCATATAAGAGTGTTTTTTCTCCAAGTTTTCTAGCCATCAGTTTCCTCCTATTGACACATTATCAAATATAGTGTAACATTTAAATATGGGAATTGAAAATAAAATTCCCAGGTATATTAAATTTAAATATTTTAGTATGGGGGAATTAATTATGCTACTATGCGTGGATTGTGAACACTGTAGTCAATACAGAGGTCGACCTCCATTTTCAAGAGGCGTTGATGATAGATTTGGATTTAGGTGTAATAGAGATATAGTATTTCAGGAGAGAGTAAGTCTTGTAACAGGAGAACATTCATCTATAACTACTGGACGATATTATATGTGCGAAGAAGAACGAACTATTTTTGGAAAATGTGGGCCGGAGGGTAAATATTTTAAAAATCCTCCTTCGTTTAGAGATTAAAAATAGAAAGGAGAATCAAATACAAGATGGAAAATAAGGACGCATATTGTGATATATGTGGAAAATTACTCACCAAACCTATTTTAGTTCAGGTAATTGATCAAATTCAGGCATGGTGTTTTGATTGTTCCAAGGATGTTGACAAACATAATATTTTTAATCCAGATCAGGAAGAATGGGAAATTAAATATTAAATGTGGAGAAAATAATGAGCAAATATCGGGATGTTCAGCTAGTAAACTTTCCATCGTGTGCAGAGTCTTATATAGACAGTTAAGAAGGTGGACTATATGTTAAATTGTTTGTAAAAGCCGATTCTATCTCTTCGGCCTGTTTTATTAATTGGGCGGTAGAGGATCCAGATGTCATTGTGGCTGGATGTGCTCCTCGCCAATGTGCTGTTTCTATGATCATAGGGAGTACTGCTAAAGCACTATGGCATACAGGGGAATTGAGATACTGGAGCGCATCCAAGAAGGATCTTACACCGGAAGGATTGGCTTTGTATAATCATCTGGAAAAGATATATGGTAAAATCATCATAACTACATTTTTGGATACATAGAGGAGGGATAATAATTAAATGGAAGACGTACTATTGGATGGTGGAATTTGTAGATACTGCAATAAATATACATCTCACATTATATTGGATGATCTTGATTCAGAGCATGGAATTTGTATGCAGTGTGTAGTATTTGATACAGAAGAAGACTAAGGAGGAATTAAATGGAATGTCCTGTTTCTAATTCGTATCCAACCAAAGAAAATAAACCCCGTCCTTCTCTTGTATATAATGTCTGTACAGATTGCGGAAAATTAACATATATTGAAAATGGACGATGTAGATCTTGCGAGGCCAGCCATTCGACAGAAGGGCTAGGAATGATGTTGCTTATTGTGATGGGAGTACTGTTGGGATCTATGTGTGTTTTGGGATTGATGATCTATTCTAAGTAGATGGGGAATTGATTAAAATGACACTTAAAGAAGAACTCCAGATCACACTGGATAGAATCAAGAAAGAAGCGGTAAAAGGATACATTAAAAAAGCCGCTATTGTAATATTGGAGGACATTTTAGAAAAGATTGAAGAACATAAAGGAGAGACACTTTGAAAAATAAATCCATAATCAAAGATAAATTAAATGAGATCATTACAAAGTTTGAAAGTCCTACAGAACTATCTGCTACACCCAAGCCAAATAATGGACTGAATCTATTGCCTTTAGATACCAAAGATGATATTATTAATGCTATAAGACTATTCAATGAATGCCGATGGGAAAATAATAAACTCAAAGAATCTGCGGCTTATTTGATTGCTATGTTGGCACTGGATCATGGAATTGAGATATCGTCTGATTCCGATATTTGGAATTTGACTAATTCAATTCCAGAAACTAAACCAGAAGAAAAAGATATGTCATTAGGTGGCGGTGGAATAAGTCTTCCATCAATTTAACAATGCGGAGGAATTAAAATCTGATGAATGATGCTAATTATTTTATTGATCAATCGAAAGCTATTCTTGAAGCAAGGGCTGCAGAACGGGATGTTAATAAAGAACGCTCGATGGCGAGAATTGTAAATACATTCAATGCGCTTACTGATTTAAATTTAACGGTTGCAGATGGATGGAGTTTTATGCTAATTCTGAAATTGGTTAGAAATAGTACTAAATACCAGGAAGATTCAATCGTCGATCTTATTTCCTATGCGGCTCTTTTGGGAGAAGAACAATCATCTAAGGAAAATGTATAATGGAAGAGAACATTACTCAATGTAAGATGTGTGGCAAAGATATTCCATATGGGAGAACGTACTGTTCAAGAAAATGTTCTATCAATAATTTCAGAAAGTTTGAATACTCCGATAAAAGGGGAAGTCGAGTACGAAATTTGGAAGATAGTTTGTCGGATAGATTGATTCGGGATCTTGAATATTAAGGAGATTTCATGGAAGAAAAATATGCTATAGAAGGATTAAATATTAATAAAGACAGTAAATATATATTAAATATTAGAGGATTTAATGATTCAGCCAGTTTAGATCATATAAGTAAAGCATTAAGAGGAGTATTTCCCAATCAGACTCCTATATTTATGTTAAAGGAGGGTCAAACTATTGAATTATTGGAAGTTGGAGAAAATGATACCATTAGAATCAAACCTCCGATGGCAACAGAAATTGTAGCGTTTGTCAAAGAAATATATCCAAATAATGAAATTCTCAATTAGTGTAACTCTTTTTGCAAATAATATGTTTGAAATAATAAATTATACTAATTTATAACTCTTTTGGCAAGGAGTTCCCCAGTATAACTGGAGGGAAAATTGAATATATTATCCTTATCATTATGTTTAAATTTATTGGCAGTATCAGTTCCATATCACCATACCATTACTAGAATAGCATGTAAGAATAATGTAGATCCTCGATTGGTGGCGTCTATTATTAAAGTGGAAAGTAATTTTAAACCTAAAGCACTTTTAAAAGATCCATATCATGGAAATAGTATGGGATTAATGCAATTAAAATATTCAACAGCACGATGGATGGGAATGAAGGGTTCTCCAAATAAACTATATATTCCTTATGTAAATATTTATTATGGTGTGCACTATATTAAATATTTAATGATACGCTATCATGGAAATATCGGAGCAGTCATATCTGCTTATAATGCAGGATCTGCCCGATGGAATAGACAGACTGGGTATAAAAATAAAATTTATGTCAGGAAAGTTTATAGAAACTATTTAAATTATAAAAGGGGAGGGATAAATGTTAAAAAATGAACTGAAAATTTGTAAAGATTGTAAGTATGCCGACCCTTCTACATATTGGTGTGTTTATCCTATTAGAGAATGGATTAATCTAGCAACGGGTAATCCAGAATCACGTACAGCTTCATGTAATTATCATCGTGAAGATGGTTGGATATCATGCAGAACAAGTGGAACTTGCGGAAAAGAGGGGCGTTTCTATGTTAAAAAATAAATTGAAATTATTGGCGATTGTTTTAATAATTATTCTATCCCCATCAATTTCATTTGGTGCGGCTGATAAGGCTTTGAATCTATTTGCAAATCCAACAGCAAATGATAGAACAAGTCCAGATTATTATATAGGGATTTATGGAGGATCATCTACTGGGTCCAATCTTAATGGAGAGAATATCAATGTGCCTCTTTTGGGAGGCGGTAAGGCCGGCATATATTTTTCTCGATATTTTGGTATCGAGGTCTCAGGACTGATGGGTCCGATGGGGAGCATGATTGGAGACCAAAAAGTCAATACTTCCCAGACAACTTATCAGACAGTTCCTGCTCAAACGACTATTTCATCTACTTCCACGATTGTTAAAGAAGTCCCTGGTTCAGGCGGTGGGATGGACCAGACCTATTGTGGAAATTATGAATGTAACAGTACAACAATCCATAATGGCAAAGGCAAAACGACAATTACCACAGTCACAGATGATAATGAGGGGTATGCTAACGGGAGCGGATATGAAAAGTTCACAAAAACCACCTCCGTGACAACATACCCAACAACTTCTTCGGTATCAAAAGCAAATATCCTACAATCTACTAATCAAGCAAATCAGACGCTGAATATTGAATCTGCAATGGCGATGGTGAGATTACCTTTGACATATGTATCATTCTATGCGGGAGCAGGTCCTGCACTATTAAATGCCCCGAATCTGACAGAAGGAGTATTTTCAGCAAAAGCTGGAGCAGAAGTCCCGTTTGGCATGATTGGGGTGTTTGGTGAAGAGCAGTTTGTATTTGTGCCCACGGGAGGGATGTTGGGCATGGCTCTTGGTGGGATTAATGTGCATTTTTGACTAGGAGATACCATGGATAAGAAAAGATTGAATGAAATCGGTGAAACTTTTATGTCATATGGCGATAATTGGACGGATCGGGCTATTTTAGATTTATTAGAATACATATTGAGTCTTGAAAATGAAATCTCACGATGGCTGACTAAAGAAGAACTTGATGTGATTAAAGGTAGGTTGCAAAAAGCAACAAAAGGCCCTTGGAATGCAGATAAACAAGTAGATTTTAATGCTAACGTAGTGAAGGACATGACTCTACTCGTTGATTTCGCAGAGAAGATACTGAATTCGTATATTATCAAACGGCCAAAAGTGAAATTACAACATTGGCGTCCGCAATGTTGAAGTTTGCGCCTGATCTGGCACAAGAATTCAAAGAAAGATGAGAAAAGTATCAGAATGAAGAAAGAAAAACAATTAGAGGAACTGTATCAGTGGTTAGAATTGAAAAAGAGGGGAAGAATGAAGATTTCTATTCCTATTTCGTTGTATATACCCATTTTCTATATACAGGATATGAATACAGGAGATTTGTTTGGGAGGGAATTTCGCTTTGATAATCTCATCAAAGGTGGAATCCTTCCAGAAAGCTCTAAAAAAGTGATGCATGACGCTGTTTGCAGGATAATCGAAATTGCCAAATCAGGCAGGGCTACATTTGGGACAATCTATCTAAGAGCACCGACGAGAAGTTGTGAGTGTTCCAGCGATCGTGAAGTTGTGTACGTGTTGGAATGGATAACTAACAGCTGGCCTCTAACGAGGCTTGTCATTAAAATCATTCCAACAGAAGCTTCAAAAGAAGTGGACTGGGATAAGGTCATTGTTGGATGGGGTTGTTTCAATGGTTTGTGGAGGCCAAAGAATCTTCACAAGAAATTGAGGAAGTGTAAGGAGATGATACTCACCGAATCTGATTTCTTGGCAAAAGAGTTTGCCTGTTTGAGTTCTTCTGGGCGTGTATCTTCTGGTATGCTACGAAAGAATGACAATGAGTTAGTCCCTATGTTGTCAGTTGATAACTTGGTTTTGGTGGAAAGTGCCCATTGGAGTTCATGGTCAGTAGTCACTCCTTTTGGCGAGAAATCAATTAATAAGGCAAAATCCATAGATCATTTCTTCTATTCAAGACTGACAGCGAAAAGAATTATGTATATATTGACTGTTGGCAGACTACCTGATATCCCTCAGGTTCAGTCTTATGTAGGAAAAGAAGGAATATCTTTACCCGAATTTCGGGGTCAGGCTTCGCAGATGATAGATAGAGAATTGAAAAAGAAGAATATTCGTTTCACTGAAAAGGGACATGTCCGGTGGTCGACTGTTAAATTTTGAGGAGGGCAAATGAAATTCAAAAAGAAACCTGTTGTTATAGAGGCAATTCAGTATGGCGGTTCAAAAGAAAGCTGTCGTGAAATGAAACGTGTATTTGGAAAGAAATTTCAGAATTGCTTGTATTTTGCAGAGTCTGGAAATATGTATATTTCTACGTTGGAAGGGAAAATGTTGGTAGATATCGGGAACTGGGTTATTAAAGGAGTGAAAGGCGAATTTTATTCTTGCAAGTCCGATATCTTTGAAATGACTTATGATAAGGCGGAGGAATAATGCTGAGAATAATTGTTCAAACAAATCGTACATCTGATAAGGGGACGGTATCTGTGATACTTAAAACATTTGACGTGGAGGCACCAGAATTGGAAAAATATTCGGATTCTTTGGATGGAAATCTTTTCATAATTGGTATCGAAAGACTGATGAAGGAGAAATGAATGTCTAACGAAAAAGACGCAAGATGGATTGTTGGATACTTTGATGGAAGAGAGAATATTTTAGAAAATGCGTTTCTTTATGATTCCAGATAAAACGCAATGAAAGAGTTTGCATTCGATCCTGAAGAGGATAACGATTTTGGAGGTTCAAAAACTGTTTTCTTGGCAAAGATTGTCAAACGTCAAGAAATTCAAAGAATAAACAAGATGGTTGTAACGACTGTTGATATTGAAAAGAATAAAGTTTGTTCGTTAGTAGAGTACTCTGTCACAGATGAGGGAATTGTGTCTGGGGATCTTAAAGATGAGCAAGAATAAACCATCGCTACTATATTAAACCAAACGCTTGACAAAATAATAATGATCCTATATATTACTTTTGAAATTAATTTTTAATCAATTAAACATTGAACTAATTAAATGGAGGAATAAATTAATGAATGGAATCGAACTTAAAAGTATTCGGAAAGAGAATGGCCTTATACTTAAAAAATTCTCAAAAATGATTCATACCAGGGCGAAAACAGTTTCAAATTGGGAAAATGGGGTGTCCGATATCCCGCATGAAAAAGCGGTCGAGATTAGAAAAGTTATGAATCAATATATTGAGAATACAATGGGAGCATCCAAAGAAGTCCCTAATTCTTATACTGCTATACGTCATAATGAACCTGTAGTACATCCTATAGAAGATATTACACTCAATGAGTCTATAGATAAAACAGTTAAATCTGTTCTAACTACAGAGGATTGGCTTAGACTTGAGGATTTAATTGCCCGTGTCATTTCTAAGACTGTTCCAATATGGATCACTACATATAAAGGACAATATAATGTCCCTTATGTATCAAGTGATACCCTTAACAGACAATATAATAAACCTTACGATCCATTAGACGGATTGAGATCTCCTACACCGGAAGAAGATATTGATAATTATTCCAAAAGTTTTTATAAAAGACGGGAGTTCAGGTCGTGATTAAACTTATTGGATTTATTATTCTAATTTTATTTTCAGGGTGTGTAGCCAATTTTCAAAAATGTGATCATCCTAAAGATAAAAATGATCCATTTTCAACTCCAAAGAGAAATATTTACACTTTTTTCTATGGAAATGATGTTTTAAAATGTGAAAGAATTACGCTTTTAACCACTACAGATGTTTATTATTTGTGCACAAAAAGGGGGATTTAAATGTCACGATTTAATCTAGAATTTCCATCAAAAGGATTAAATGACAAAATGAATGTACAACATGCCGATTATCCTGAAATTGGGGATATTTGGGAGAGTCCTCAATTCACAGAATGTTCTATTTGCGTTGTTTTCAAATCAGATTCTGTTATTGGAATAACCTCTACAAAAGAAGTTTCCAGCTTACTATTTAGTCTCGATCTCGAAAGTCTAACTTTGTATACACTAGATGATTGGAATAAAATTATTCCAATACTGATGGAACGGGATGGGTATAATTGGATGGTTACTATTCTTATTAACGATGAACAATCTAAGATTATTCAATCGTATATTGAAAAAGAATTTGATATATATAATTCTACACCAGAGACTGAATCCGAGGATACCGAAGAAAAGGAAGAAAAGGAAAAAGTATACGGAAAGTTAGAAGTAGAAAGTACTCCAGATCTATGTTATTTCTGTGACAGAGAAAGTCGTTTGGTTTTCGCAAAGACCAATTTTTGTGTTCGATGTGCAGGAAAAGTATTTTCTCTCCCACTTTAACCCATATCGGGGAATAGAAATCACTTCTATTCCCCTATATACATATATTCCATGGATGGACACACTATTTTTTTATCCCATCCTCTTGATACTAGTATTCTTGGATCATACGGCCCGCAAATATCAATAGACATTTTGATAGTTAGCATATAAGCAGACCGTATTTTAGCGGATTGAATATTTTCTATCTGTATTAGTCTAAGATATGTGATAGATCCCGTCCCACTGCATACATCGCATACAGTACTATTTAATTTATGGGATTCGCCACTCCCATAGCACTCGCAACATATAGTTAATTCATCCCATTCGGTCATTTTGGGAAGTCCTGGATATTAATTTCAATATGTTTAATCCAATCTGGAACCATTATACCTTCTGGAGTAATGGCTATAACATTTTTCATCGGTTTATGGGGCCAATCGGTCTCTCCATCAGTCAATACGATCAAACAGTCATATTTATCTATTTTTGACATACCATATGCCATACTTGTACCACCTCCTCCCGTGTATTCTTTTGTCTCAGAGGTGATTACTCGTTTTTCATGAATATCTGCATCACAATCCAATACGGTAACACTTCCCATTCGTTTAGCCATTTCTTTAACAGCTCCCAATGCCCATTTGATATGGAAATTTTCCATTGATCCGGATGTATCGAGTAAAATAGTAATGTTTGGAATAAATCCTTCCCATCCGGGGATAATATTATCAGCCATACTCTTCTTATTTGGCCGTTTAAGGGTCCTCTGAGACTTTATTTTAGGTGCTATGATACTACCAGCCATATTTTTTAAATTCGCCTCCCAGGATATCCTGGGATTGATTAATTCATCGGCCCATAGTTTAGCCCCTTCTGGAGCATCGCTTCTATTTCTAATATCTCTGGCCACTTCATCTCGAAGAAGTCCCATTTGGATAGGATCTTTTTCAAATTCTCCATCTTCCCAAGGTTTAGGGTCATCATCAATTCCAGATCCCTCCATTTTTTCTTTATCTTGATCTGGAAGTGATTCATAATATTCTTCTGCGGATAGTCCTTTGACATCTGGAATAATAAATCGATCTTCTGGCAAACTGAGTGTCTGATTAATCTCACACTGAACAGCAATATTCCATTTGGCATTATCCCGATAACCTTTTCTTTTTCCCATCGCTTTAAGCATAATCCAAATATGAGCTGTAAACATTTCAACCTGGAGAACTAATGATTCATTTCCATATGTTTCTGGATTATAATAAAAAACTCCACCTTTAGAAATACCACAATGTTTAATTTTTTCTGTGGATCTGATCTGGATTCTGAAAAGAGCGGAAGCTAAATAAGGATAACGAATACGCGTTCCTTCTCGAAGTTTGGCAATATCAAACATGGAATCTCCTTATTTATGATTAAAAGTTTAATTTAATACATATATTTTATTTTAGACGGATATTTAGAAGAAATCAATTACAAATACTAGCTAATTTATTATACTGGATTGTAAAATCTACTAGCTGAGTTATTAGTTGAGGATGTTCTCCAATCAAATCATAGTAATTATAAGTATTTTTACTTTTAACTTGTATTTTTGTAAACCTATGCAATCTTAAAGATTCATTATCAAAAAAGCATAAATATATATTATTTTCATACTCAATAACAATATAATTTGGGTATGGTCTACTATGATATTCTAATATTTTCATTATTTTATCCTACCAATCTTAATATTTATTGACTTAATTCCTTAAGAATGAGGTATCTTTTTAGGCTTTTACGTGCTATATCTCTTAATTTTCTGTTATTGGTGCGCCATAAAATATATCTATTTGATTTTAAAATATCTACTATAATTTTATTATTTTCTATAGATATAATATATCTTATAATATAATCAGTATCAAATTGTTGTAATATATTTACTCGCATATTTTATCCAATTTTATAATACCTTTTAATAATTGAATTATATGAAAATCTTTACCTTCATACTGATACCCATTTTCATATCTAAACTCTTCTAATTCTACTAAATCTGGATTAGAACTCTGCACAGGTATTGTTGTATATGGAGAATGATTTGAAAATATTTCTTTAATTCTATATTCCTCCCTATAATAACAACTATTGTAACATGAATCAGTATATACTCTATAATTTATATCAATTTTATAATCTGGATAATAAGCATTAATTAAATATGTCTTACCAGGTAGTGCTATTTCTATTATTTTTAATATAGGGGCGTCATTCATTGACATATTTTATCCATCCTTATAACATTTTTAAGTAATTGGATTATATCCCAATCTTTGCCTTTATATTGATATCCATCTTTATATATAAATTCTTCTAGTTCTATTAATTCCGGATATGCGGTGGATATAGGTGTTCCATAAGATGAAAATATATTATTAATTTTAATTCCTTCTCTATAATATGTGTAATGATTTGTATTAATACAAACCATATATTTTATATCAAAATCAGGATTTAAATAGTGGGCATTGATTACATATGTATTAGGAGCTTCTTTACTTATTAATGTTAATACAGGATTTGTATCCATTACCCACCTCAAAATAAATAGGAGGATAGTCTCCTATCCTCCTTGGTTTAATTTGTAATACCGAGCTCATTTTTTATGGAGTTTTTCCATCCGCTAAATGTATCATCCAATAATTGAATAAGTCCAGAAGACGGAATAAGATTCTTATTAAAGGCATCGGCTACGATATATCTTCCCCAATCTTTCCTGAAGCTGGCAACACTCAAGCTAAATTTATAGGGAGCTTCTTTATCTTCAAGTGTATACGCTTCATCCAATGCCGCAATTAAACTTGCAAAACCAGAATCTTCTTTCTTGCATTTTTTCAACAGTTCGGGATTAGTTAATACTTCTTTAGGATCTAACAAATCCAGTTCTTCAATATAACGAATAAATTCAATAGATGCTCCCTCTCCAACAGATCCAGTAATCAGTTCTGAATCGAATCCTACTGTGGAGACAATTTCACCCACTGATTCCCATGACCGTGGAGTAGGGTAAGCATAATTCTTCAAACTCCATTCTTTTGGAAGATCGGGTGCAAACAATGAGGAGCGTTTAATAAGGAATGCTCTTACGGGAGCGTATTTACCCGGACACCATTCTTTAATGTCTACTTCCCATCTGACATGAATAAACCGATTGGCCATGGGAGGGGAAAGTTCCCATCCCCCAGCCGCCTGATCAGGAGGGTTAGCCGCTGCAATAATTTTAACTCCGGGGGGAAGTTTATAATCTCCGGCCTTCTTTTCAAGAATTAAACTCAATAATGGAGCTTGAAGTGAAGGATGTGTGGTTGTCAGTTCATCCAAAAATAGAATATGTTTATCTGTAAGAGACTTAAATTTCTCCATTGGAAGAAAAACCATTCGATCTTCTTTTTTATCTGGATAGCCACTAAAATCAGAAGATTCCAAAATAGAAGCCAACAATGTTGAAACAGGTCGATTAATTTCATTACCAGCTCTATTGACTCCCGTTGTTTTTCCAGTTCCAGGCCCTCCCCAAATCAACAAAGGTCTGTCAATATTACTGTTTAAATACTTCAACAAGCCAGAATATTTCATTTTTCAACTCTCCTTTATTAATGTTTAATTAATGGATCACTAATTTAATAGTATCATAGACGGATTGAAATTTCAAGATTTATTTTAATCAGGTGCATATATTCTTCATGATGATGAGATTATTTAATATGTTTAATCGTTCCAAAACAAGTGCCCTATCATGTTCCATAGCATATTTCATCCCTCTGTTTGCCGTATAGGATGAGTTTCCAGTAATCCCATACCATACTCGATCATGTTTCATAGGAGGTGCTTCAGGCAATTCCATTATATTTTTACTACAATATGTGTGCTTATAAGATATGGAAAAACCCAAGCTATTTTCAAAATCTTTAGATCTTACCATTGAATCAATCTCAATACTTTTATCAATATACCCGCAATAGTAATATACATATGGAGTATTATGACGTAAACATATAACGGCATCAGTATTTCCCGGAAGAATAAATGATTCAAATTCATATTCTCCATTAGGACTATTTTCTTTTATAGGTATAGGGTACATATGATCCACTGCGATGTGGTCGTTATTTGAATCCATTATCGGATACACTCCAGACATTTAATTTTCTCCTTAATTTGTAATATTCAGCATAGTCAATATTTTATCCATTTCATTGACTTGTTTAATAATAATGACTTTTGATTCAGCTAAATATGGATCATCGACATCGTATATACTAACCCCAGTATTAAAACTTGTACCATATACAAATATAAGATTGGGAGGAAAGAAATTATGTTCATCAACTAAATAAGGAGCTATTTCACGAGGATTGTCTTGTCCTATATTTCCATGTGTATGCGAGCCAATGCTGTCAATGTGGATATATGGATCAAGACATGCCGCATAATCTACAATCTTTGCATAGGCTTCAGTATATTTTTTAGGTTTAAGACCGACATCTTTTAGAACATATCCTGTCCAATAGTATTGAGAAGATCCCATTCGCAAGCATATAATAGCTGGAGTATTATTAATATATAAATATTCTGCTACAAGATTTCTATTTAGATCAGTTGGGATAGGTAAATAATGATAATCCTCAGGAATTGGATAGGGTGATCCACTAGTTACATTTGTAAATGTTGAATTTAATGGTGGAAGACTCATTTACATTTCTCCTAATCTAAGATGTGAGCTCATGAAGTTTGATAATATCATTTATCACAATACATTTGTCCAGCATAATATTTCTTGAGGCACACAATGAAATAGTGGTATTATCTTGGAGCGGATCAATGTGAATTTTGATCCATGATGTACCTTCAGGAGTAATGATATTTAATTCAGTAGTTAAATTTTGTAATGTTGTTACGTAGCCCGTTGCCTTATATTTATCGAAGAATTTGAGTTTATTTAGTTTATCTCCTAGATCCTTATTAATATTTAAATACCCCATCCAGCAAGTATAACTTTTTTCATTCATCGTATATTCATTTAAAACTAGTACAACATTTAAATTATCTATTCCTACAATGGTTTGAAAATATCCTACTACTCTATATCTATACTCCATGATTAACCCCTTTCCTTATTTGGAAATGTGACATTTTGTGCAGCAGTCATAATATTCATTATTTTTTCTAGACGCATTAGATTGCCACGGATAAATTATTTTATCACATTTATAACATCTAATAACATGAAAACAATCTATTAAATGAAAAATATACATTCCCATTATAGATCCAAACATATATCCAATTCCTACACCCACTATTTCCATTAGAGTATTCATATTTTCTCCACATTATTCTGATATATCCTGAAGTTTAATCATCTCTTCTATTTCCTTATTTAATTCAATAATAGTGTAAATTACATTTTTATACATTCGCATAAACTCAACAGGAAAATTAAATTTATATGCTTCAGAGATAAGATCGCTTCCTGTTTTTCTATCAAGGCCAGTGATAGAATAATCATAATGAGAGTTTATTTTAAATAATATTTCTTTATATTTAGGAGACTCTAAATTATTAATTTCAGGATATCGTTTTTTTACTTCATAAGCATATTGGATATTTGGAATATTTTTCCAGTCCATTAATTCGCCACCTTTCTTAGTTTAAGGTAATAATTGATTAATTTTATATGAGATAATACTATCTCTTTATATTTATATGGATATTTATGTTCTATAAAAATGGATTTATCTCCTTTACTGATATAAACGGAATAACTCATATTTTCGATGTATACATGGAATAAAGTACATAGTATAGGTATAGCATTTGGGCCTGTTTTATATTCTGCTATCAATGGTCTTTTATCTATAATTAGTTCAACTCCGTCAATAATAACTTTCATTTGGCTAATTTCCTCATTTTAAGAAACTGATGAATAGCAATTAAATGTTCTTCCACTGGTGTTATTTTAGGATCATGTATAATATCACATAGCAGTTCTCCGGTTGATCTATCTAAATAGACCTGATATCTATACTCCGTCTTAGTATGACGCTTTTCTATGCTAAAACCCAAAGGGATAATTTCTGGAAAAGTAACTTGTCGATTTACTCTTTTTTGTAGAATAGGCATTCCAAATGAATAATGTCCAGAATTAATTAAAAGTTCAATTCCATTAATAGTGATATATGTATTTCTATAATTATTAAACCCAATGGATGTATTATTATATGTACTCATTCGGCCAGCTCTCTCATTTTAAGAAACTGATGAATAGCAATTAAATGTTCTTCCACTGGTGTTATTTTAGGATCATGTATAATATCACATAGCAGTTCTCCGGTTAATCGATTTAAATAGGTTTGATATCTATATGTAAGATCAGCTATTGTAAAAGAAAAGGCAATAGGAATGCATTCTGAGTATTCAGGGGGTTTATGGAATAAATTTTTAAACATGGATATTCCAAATCCGTATTCTCCTCTATATGCTCGCATTTCGATTCCATTGCTAAACCCACTAAAACCAATGGATGTATTATTATATGTACTCATTCGGCTATTTCCTTTAATTTCATCCATAAATTAAATACTTCTGTAATAAGTTTAATATATTTATCTTTTACTTTATCGTTGCTGTAGGTATGATTAATTCTTATGTTTCCAGTTTGATTATTTACCCATATATTATACCATATTCCTATGTAAATATTCTTAATTAAATATAGCTCATGGGTATCCTTATCTAATTTTGAAATAGTCTCCAATATTTCCCATTCGTTTAAATTAATTTCTTTCATATGGTTAATCTTTCCATAGTTATATACTCTTCCAAGAATTTCTTTATGGGATCAGTAATATTTTTATCTTCTATTGGTAACGTACTATCATTATTAAATATAAGTATTTCCATTGTATCAGAATTTCCATTTAAAGGAAATCTTCGTGCATTATAGTAATTTAAATCATCTTGTATACCATACCACCAAGTATGGTAGTAACTACCACTAAAGTTTTCCCATTTATTTATTATTTTCATCTGGTTAATTTTTCCAGTTTAATATATTTGTCCAGGAGTTTCTTTACGGGAAGGATTATATTTTCATCTGTTATTATTAATGATTTACCTCCTATATAAAATTTAAATATATCAATATTATCATCAGGATATACGTTTGCATAATATGATTCAGATTTTATTTTTATTTCATACCATGTAGAGGGATACATACCATCAATAGAATGTTTCCATGTTCTCATTATTTTCATCTGATTAATCTTTCCATAATTATATAATCTTTAATAAAAGCAATAATTTCTTGACGCAGCACTTCATCTTTTATTTCGTCAGTACTATCAATAAGAAGATATATTCTGATACCACCATCGGATAATACTTTTACATCATACACATTTGTGCCAATTTGTACGTCATACCAATTAATAGAAGGAAGTTCCAATTTATCTATGGCTCTCATCTGACCAATTTCTCCAGTTTAATATATTCACTCACAAATGTAGTAATTTCATTATATATAGTTTCATTGATTTTAACTGTAAAGTCTTCGTGTGCTACTGAATATCCAAATCCAGAAGCTACCACCTCATACACATTCCCACCATGCTCTATATCTATATAATAATTACCTGTAACATTACCAATACCACTATAAATAATCTTCATCTGTATATCCCGAATGAATTTTAGATTGTACTTTATGGTATTGCTCTTCTGCTTTTTTCCGTGCATATATTGCTTCTTCCTTTGTTGAAAATCTTCCCAATCTTATTTGCTTTCCTGCGTAAATTGTAGCTCTCCATTTTCCACGATGAAAATCTATACCCTTTTCTCCACTTCTATTATCTTTATTTTTTGCGGTATTTCGGCTTTGTATTTCATCATCAGCTTCTCGAAGATTTTCAAGGCGATTATCGTCCCTTTGTCGATTTATATGATCTATTTCTGGTTGGGGCCATCTCCCATAAACATAGAACCATGCTAGTCTTGCAGCACTATATAGCTTTTTATTATGAAAAATAACTCTATATCCCTGATAGTTTATATTTCCTGCTATCTCACCTTTACTTCTATTTCCACGTGCAACTTTCCATCTAAATTCTCCAGTTTCTACATTATAATCAAGGATATTTCTTAATTCTTCAAGATCCATATAAATTCTCCATCTATTTAAAAAAATAATCCTCAATTTAATTCACACTCTTTTATTATGCCCCATTTCTATTCAAAGGTCAATTCTCTTCCATTTACCGATCAGGATTATTCTGGATTTAATTATATTCATATAGATGGAATATTCCCGACCAGGATCAATATGTTTAAAACACCTTATTTATTTAAATATATCTATTCAATATGTCCATCTGATAAACATATCTCCTTGAATAATGGTTTGCTTTATTATTAAAAATTAAACTTGATTTTTCAATGTTAATAATTAGTTTATTAAAAATTAAACTTGATTTTTCAATGTTAAAATTTTCCCGGATGGGCTTACCGGGGATATCGACTTTTCCACAGTTTTTTCCCCATGCCATAGGGGCATATTGAATAATCCACAGGATATCAACAAGGGTATGCACAGCTTATCCACAGGTTATAAACACTCATAAAGCCTTATATTATTTGAATAAAAGGACGTTTTCCACTCTCCACAATTAAATTGATGATAATATACCAGGAAAGAGTTATCCACAGGATATCAACATGTGGATTCCACAGTTTATCCACAAGTTGTCAACAGGTTTATCCACAATCATTAAATTCCAGGAATAATAACATTCATTTAAAATATATTATTAAAATAATTAAATAGGACTGGATCATCAAAAGGTATACATATAACCGGGGAAAATGGTCGTTATTTCATCAAAAGGTATACATATGATTCCTACAGACTATCAGAATAGGCTATCAATTGGAGGCCACATTTAATTCTTAATACCATTTATTTATGCAATGAGAAATTATTTTTGATAATCATACCGCTGGAATATCACTTATTTATACAATCAGGTGTTTTTATCCTATTTGATCCCATACTCATGAAATACTAGTATAATTAAACTTTTGTATTGGATTCTCGATTGAAATACTAGTATAATGAAATACTAGTATAATGAAATACTAGTATACTTAACTATAATAGACGCTTGATTGAATACTAGTATAATGAATACTAGTATAATGAATACTAGTATAATGAATACTAATAAACTATTAATAGGAGGAATTAAACATGGACACAAACAGATCAAGATCCAACCGTAAAGACACCCATCAACAATTAAATGTAATGCTCCCTTATCGTACCTATCACAGACTCATCACACTATCCAAAAAATTAAATATGTCACAGAATAAACTCATGGAAATAATGATTGATTCGTATACCCCAGATATTTCCGAAAATGACACCAATCAAACATTGAATAATTAGCCTTATTTCAACGAGGATAGCCTTCTAAGGCGTTTATTTTCATTTCACGGCTCATTATATGGATGAATGAATTTTAACGCCTATTTTCATTTTATCCATATATTCATTGGATGAATTAAACTTTTAATTTATTTGAAATATATTATTAAAATATTTAAACATTGATTTATTCATATTTTAATTATATTTAATATTATATTTTCCAGGTGCTTGACAAAGTTTAATTTCATGTATATTATATTCTCACGATGTTGATTGCTTCATCGCGAAGTGTCTTGAAAAGTCGGAATAGATAAGATCCGGACAATCAAAAATATCGTATAAAGTAGTAAAAGATCAATGTAATGTAAGGAAAAATGAAAATGTAACACATGTGGTTACAGTTTAAAAAAAATTTCAAAAAGTTTAAATTTATGTATCCGGTGGGATACTTCTCACAATTAAACATTGGGGGGTGTAAGATGGTATTCACAGGAAATAGATACGAATATGCAAATGGGGTTATTACACATTTGGATGATGGGAGAGAGATAGCTTATTTGCAAATAGGAGATGATCGAGGATATCTTGAAAATCAGTTAGAAAAAGTAGAATATAATGAAGACTTGATTGATCGTATTTTAGATGCATATGACTACCAGTAAAACAAAAGGAGAATATAAAATGAATAGAGAAGAAATCTGGAAAAAATATATCGAGGCACAAAAGAGAGCAATCTATATCGAAGCGGAGATGGATATTATCTTTAAAGCCAAGAGGGTTGAGGTGCTATGATGAAATATCCTTGTCCTGCATGTAATGGAAATGGTAAAATAATGATTATAATTGATGGAGATGAGGAATATATTAGATGCTGGGAATGTTGCGGAAATGGTACAGATAATGCAAAATATTTTTATGAACTTATAGACCATAGAAATAAACAAGATTATGGAAGATAAATAATGGAGGGATGTAAAATGGATAGAGAAGAAGTCTGGAGAAGATATATTGATGCGAAAAAGAAAGCGATCTGCATTGAAGCTGAAATGGATATTTTATACGTGGAATATACTGACAAGAAATTCAAGTTTGATCGGGCAGAAGAAGAAAGGGATGCACTTTTTGAACAATATATAAATATGTCCAAGTAATAGTTTAATGTCTTAAATGTACCAATAAATTGGTACATTTGGAGAGTTTGATCTATAAAATAAGGGGAATAATAATGTTTATTCAAATGATTGATGATCGAATTTTTGACAAGTGTGAATGGGATGAAGAAGATAGGTTAGAGTATAAAACGATGTATTGTATAGCGACTACCGAAGGTGGGTATTATGGGCCATTTAAAACCATTAAAGAAGCAATTCAATACCATGAAGAGATTCAAAAATAGGGAGAGATTAATATGTTAAGACTTGAATTTTTGATTGGAATTGTTTTTGTGTCTATTGTTGTGAGCTATGGATATTTAAAGCTGGATCAATGGATTAGTGGCAAAATAGATGAATATTTAAATAGGTAATTTCCAGGTGGGTTGACAAAGTTTAATTTTTAGTCTATAAATATGTTCAAGGAATTAAACATTAAAAATTAAACATCAATCAAAAAGGAGTTTCAAATGCTGACATTCTTCGCACAACCTTACGATCTGGATGCTAAAGGTTTTTATTTTTCCACATTTAAAGAATATGAAGAAAAAGTAAAAACATGTATCAATAGCTTTGGTGGCCCTGTGGAAGAGTTTGAAATTATGCCAACCGATGGAGAAGATACTAAAATTGAGCTGGTAAAAGCGGCAAAAATTGATCAAACGAATCTTGAAGACGTATTGGACTTTGTAGAAACGGCATCTAAAGATTATATGGTTTGTATGTTTTTCTTAATATCTGAGCAAAACCTTTCTTTTTATGATGCATTAGATAAAAAAGACG
>JAEHJW020000163.1_pt1 | contig 25698 bp, 39 predicted proteins | sample 9271431 | NCBI WGS metagenome assembly JAEHJW02 | reverse complement strand
CTACCGTAGAGGGTAGGGGACAAGACTAGCTGCGAACAACTTACTGAAGTGCTTTTCAGCCTGGCAAAAGGCACACTTTGCATCTCGGATTTTCTCATCGGAAATTGATATGATCAAAGATCCCTGTTGAGTCACTTTTTGTATGAATATTTCGGTATGCCGCTGACAGATTACGTAAACTTCGGAATGGCTCGCAAGCCTAATCGAAAACCTGTAGAGCATGGCGCTGACCTCCGTATCCGGATAACAGTATTAGTTATATTCACTTACTATCCCATACCACCTTTCCAGCAGTATTAAACACCTTAACCCTTCCGGTGTACAAGTCAATGTCGAACACCGGCTTGCCATGGTTCGAATCATCTACGCTTATAGGGTGCCCGTTAATCTCTTGAGAGCTTGTAACGTGACTAAGAAATCTCTCTAGATCGGAGATCGATGCAGGTTGAGTACCTTCGGTAATTTGGTACAAGTCGATGGCGTCTTTTATAAGTCGGCCTTGAAATATATCTGAGTTAACTCGGGCCATGTTAATGATCGGCGTATAGCTTTGCAATGCAATAGCTGCTAATGTGCCAACGATTACCATGACTATCAACACTTCAGGTAGACTAACGCCACGCTCGGAAAACATCTAAAACCACCTCTTGGGTGGTTATTTCTGTAAATGGGGAGTAATTCCTTTGTCGGGAAAGTGGACAGTTTCGACAAGGAATAATACACATAAATGGAGGAATATAGTAATTAATGGAGAATATTACAATCATTAAGGCTCGTGTAAAATTTAGGGGCCAGATGTAAAACTAAATAAGTTGAGGAGGTGTTTTAGTTGGAGGACAAAATAGTATGGGATTTCCTTAGGCAACACTTGACTGACGAAGATATTAATGAAATTTTGGAAGGTGTGAAAGCTAAAATGGCTGCCAACGGGGTTGACCTTACCGAAGAGGAATTAGCTATCGCAAAGCGTTATATGATTGGTGAGTTGTCTAGTGAGCAAGCTATTGAGCTGATGATGGATATTGGTTAAAGAAATAGGCCCAACAACGCTATGATATTAGGTAGTCTTACTTGCCAGACGTATTTTTACGTCTGGCTTTATTTGTAATTATTAGAGGAATATTCAGGAAACATGTAGAAGTTTAGACGAAAGCATTACCGATGAAAAATTGGTAAAAACGGAGGCGTGAATTGTGAGAAGCAAGCTAATATTAGGTTCAGTCATATTGGTGTCAATTGCCGCATCCGGCGTTGGCATATTTTAAGTCAAAGTTCACATCGGGTATTGGCTACCAAGGCAACGATCTAAAACAAAGGTATTGCTGTTACAACTGCTACTACAATACATAAAACCACCGGCAGCACAACAACTCCCAGTACCACAACACGCAAAAAGGCAACTTCGGTGGCAGAAATATAGATATAAATTTTTTATTTAGGAGTGAGCAGTATGGATGGAAAGTTCATGGCAGTTAAAAGGATTGTAGTGCCCATTATGACACTAGTTATATTAGCGTCACAGCTGACCGGGTGTGCAGCAGTAAACTCAAATGAAATGGTGAAAATGATTAACGCTGGGCAGTCAGTCACTATAGAAGTGGCAAAACCTGACTACACAGTGCATATTAGCGGAACAGCTCAAAAAGAAGCACCTTGGGTGCAATTGTCTAAACTTAATACATTTAACAATGGCTTCAGACAAGGCTACGATGAGCTTTTCAACATTAACATAATAACTAATAAAGGAGTAAACAGTAAGTCAGGCTGTTTATTCGTAGATGCTGGAAACCAGCAGGATGGAAACACCACATTAGCAGATGCGTTCAGGAATAAAGTATTCGTAACAAAGTACTGGAATAATCCTGACATAATTAATTCGATGAACCAATTAGCTTCTCAAGCATATACAGATGTAGCTAAGGGCGACACAAGTGCAACGGATGCAGCCTTAAATGCCTACTATGACTTAACCACAGATAACGTAAACCCAAGCAGCTTTAACGCAACTCAAAGTCTTAGTAGAGAACAGTTTTACGCTATGTACTTTAAGGCAAAAACAAAGGTTACAACTTTGACGCCTGATGTTACCTTTGATGAAGCAATAGGAGGCAAAACAGCATTAAGTAACTACGCGCAAGGAGTAGCTAAGTACGGATTCTTGCAGACAGCGGATAAGAGCTTAGATTCGTCCACGTATACAGGAAGTATATCAAGAGCTGAAGCGATATACTTGGTTGTTAATGCAAACTTCCCAGATCTGATGGAACAAGTACCAAGTAATGCAACAGCGTTCAGAGATACAAAAAATGCAGGCGACTTAGCACTGAAGGTTGGATTTAAGACTGTTCAAAATGGACAGGAAACAAGTAAAGACCGTTGGCAGGCATATACATTAGCCTACATGATGCAACATCCAGACCAAGGAATGCAGCAGGAATTATTTAATGCTATGGCAGTAGCACATAATTTAGGTCTAATCAGTGGTCCAGACTCTCGTTGGGATGAGCCAATCAGTAAGAGTGAAGCAATACAGCTCATAGTAAATACAGAGCTGGCAAAGGATAAGATAGATGGGTATACAAGCACAGTAGAGTACGGTACTCTAGTACCAGATAAAGTAGCTACTTCTGGTACTGACTGGGCGGATGTACCAACGGCTGAGGTTCCGATTAGTCCAAACCAAATAGTACCTAAATCTGGCATGACTATGGCTCAAATAAAACAACAGTTAGACCAAATTAAACGGTTTGAAAAATCGCAGGGCATGACAGATACTGAGGTTAATACATTACTGAAAAAACTGGCAACGGATTATGGAACAACATTGCAAGCATTAAATCAAGTACAAGAACCCCCAACACCTGTAGTAAAACAAACTGCTCCAGCAAAAACTGCACCAGCGAAGCAACAGAGTAGCGTAAGCAGCGGAAGTAGTGGGTCTAACGACGATACAGCAATTGATCCGGCATTTAAGGGTCATATGATTACGAGTAAAGATAATGTATCGACAGTGCCAGATCCCAATTTTAACTTGCACTAAAAAATGCAGGCGAATGGAAGCTTATACTTACATACTGGTATAGAACCTATAATAAACACAAGATAAATGGGTTACACAAGATTATACAGCTATACAAAGCGGGACTTTGATTAACTTTAGAGTCCCGCTTTAATGCTAAAATTTACACTAATGTTAAAGAATAAGAAAAAGAATAAATTAGTCTGAGGAGGCTATTGCATAATGAGAAAATCTATCAAAGCCAAGGTAATAAGTATACTGTCTGCAATTATAATAATCGCAACAATACCAACATCTACACTAGCATCCACATTAAAGGACCATAGCGACTACGGTAATGGCACAGGTGGGGGTTCAAGTAGTAGCGCATATACTTGGAATGTAAATCAATCAGGATATAGAATATGCTTTGTAAATCAACAATTCAAGCAGGTATCAAATACTGTTGACTTTTTATTTTCGAATGTATCAAGTAATATAACCTTTGGAAATAACCGTTATACAAATAGCAGAGCAAATGCACTTAGTACAGACATTAAAAATTGGACTGATGTACATTTGGATTCATTATATAATGATGGTAAAATATCCACATATCCGCCATATCCAGTAGATTTTCAGCAGTCTGGCAGCGGGTACATATCAACGGCTGGCGGTGAGGCATTTAAGAACTGGTTTTTAAAGAGCCAGGGAGGATTAAGCAGTATAGTAACCTACGTACCACAACCACAACCTGATGCAGTTGGGAATACTACAGTGCCAGCACTTTAGCCTCTAACTCAGTCAAACTATTGATTTCATTGGTATTATTGATGATTTCAAAAATGTATCAAATTCGGAGTTATTTAAGCTTTTGTCGAACCTCTCATTCTGCTAACCCAACTTTTAGCACTGGTCAAATTATTCTACCTGTGCTTTTTGGTTTTTTGGGGTAAGATTATGGGGTAAGGGAAGGTCCATTACGCAAATAACATTGAAAAGAATACTGAGAGTCGGGACTCTACATTTTTCGAGTTAAACCTTGCATGGTTCTAAGTGCTGACAGGTAATCACCAGCGCGGAATTGCCCAAGTTTCGTAATTCACCGTTTGTAAGTTTGCCTAATCAGACACATCAACGCCCTCTCTAACACAGGCCCAACAGTAAAAAGTACTGCTGGGCTTATTTTTTTGTCTGAACACAGGGCTATATCAAAATGTTGCCGGACTTGGTGTAAAGGAAACAAAGCAGCAACCCCACAGGAGCTACCGCCTTGTTCGAAAGAAAAGCCAACCAATTGTTCTCAGTTTGTCCAAGTTTCGGAGGGTTATGTGTCGGCACCATCCCCAGGGTAAACGTTACGGCTGGCCGGGTGGCTTCTTAGACGGTCCCTTGATATCATATATCCCAAGATGTGTTGTGTGCCTATCCACGTCGCATCTGGATAACTCCTTAATATAGCTTTTTGGATCGAATCAAACATAACTCCATCCTCCACTTTACAGGCTAAGAGCTAACTGTTCATTTACAACTTGTTTTACACCTAAAGAGAGCATAATTACCTCATTTTGAAACATTGTATGAACCTTTAACCTGGAGGTAAGCAGCTTGTTTTTAATGTAAGCATTTTTTATAAACCGTTCCTCAGAGGCAAACCAAATTATTTGCAACTTTTCATCCTCGGCTATAACCATTGGACGACCGGGACCTCTAACCAACCAAACTTTATTTGGTTCCTCCGCGTGTTGAAAAGCTAAGGCATAGGCACCATCAAGTAAGGCAGTTACTTGTTTTATACCTTTTGGATCTAATTTGTCTAGTTTATCTAATAAAGCAAAAACAACCTCAGAATCAACTTGGGCATGCCGATTTAATTCAAAATGATTCGTTAAATACTCATCATTACGGATCGATCCATTATGAACCCCAACAATATTTCCGGATAAAATCGGATGATTATTTTTAGAATGTAACGGAGACCCTTTGGTGGCTGCTCTGACGTGACCGATTACGGAAACCGGCTTTTTATCCATAGCCTCAGAGTATTTTAATGTTTTTACGAATACCGGTGATGGGAGCGGGTATTTAGCGACAACCACTTTCCCTTTAGCTGTAGTACAAGCCAAACCCGTGGCATCATGGCCGCGCGATACAGAATCAACCAAAATATCCTTATAAACAGATTGAAGTTTATTTGACTTCCTGTTTTCTGTTATGTAACCAGCGATTCCGCACATTTTCAATCATTCTCCTTTCTATATCTATGTAGGATACACACATCATGTTAATCGCATCAGATCTGCTTAAACCGTGTTTATCCGCCCATTCATCGATTTCATTTATAGCTTTTAATCGCACATGAACTTGCGGTGCCATATCAGCCATTGAGAGACCTCCTTATACCAGAGTGGTTGAGTTGATAATAACAATATACCACTGTGGTATACGGGAGTCAACCCTTTTTTGATATTATTTATTTAATTATTTGATATAATATGATATAATAAAGTATAATTAATGATAGGTAATTTGAACGAGCTGAATTAGGTAACGCCAATGTTTATAGAGCATCCTCAAGGCTGCATCTGCCTTTTAGATTAAAGAGTTTTTCGAAGCGTTGTGCAGCACGAATCAATGTTGCGGTTCCGGTTGGTTCATTTGGCCTTTTAATTTCGATCCCGTAAGGTTGCGGACGTGCGATGGGTTTAAAGAAAAGGAGGAATAAGCGGTGGAAGTCAAATGTTCATGGACCCTATGTAAACATTGTAAAGACGTTAGGGGCATTGAAGGCGTATGTAATCATCCCAACGGCACGGAAAGTATGGTTAAGGACGGGAATTTGGTTCTCAGCGCACATAATGCAATGACTAAATGCAAACTGTATTCCGGCAAATCTTGATAGGTGCGGACTCAGAATAATGCAAAGGAAGGTTTTCAGTCAATATGGAGATGTTTGAGGTTTCTGTAAAGCGACCATCTGAAATAGGAGCAAAATACACTAGGAATCAATTGATACACGTAATGATGTTGGACTGGTCATACGCGCCACACCTTGTAACCGAAATTTTACAAAAACTAGATGCCGGTCAAACATATGATACCGGAACAGCCGTGATTTGCAAGGCATAGGGGGTTTTTAATATGCTTGAACCTGGGGAATATAATTTTGATATTTACTGCAAAGATAGCAAGGATCATCTTTATGACCGGGAGGGCAATATTGTTTTCGAGACTACAGATGTTGCTAAACTGTTTAATTTTCTCCGCCAAAATTCTCGGCAATTTGTAATGACCGGGCCGTTTTCAGTCAGAGTAGATTAATTAAGGGATTTGGGCGGTCACAACGTAGGGATGGATTCATATGGAAAATTCAATAACGTTTCATATCAAATGTGAGCAATGCGTGGAATTTAAGCATGTTTGAATTGTAAGGGAGGAAGCGAAAATGATTTGTCCAAAATGTGGTAATCCAAACTGTGATCACGATGGTAAGGTGTCCTATGAAAAAACCGGATGGGATGGCAATAGCTACAAGGCGGATCACCAGGCTGATGCCTATGTTTGCCCGAACTGTGGCACGGAATTTTTTGTAGTAGGATAGGAGGTTGACCGATATGCGTGTTGTTATTATAGAACCTGGGCAAGTTGCGGAAATCCGTGAGATCGAACCGGGACTAAAAAGCCTTCAGACCTTAGTCGGTGGGTATATCGAGTGCCTTCATTTTGAAAACGATATTTGTTTGATAGTAAACGAAGAAGGTAAAATACATAACCTGCCATCGAACAGAATTTGTTTTCATGGGGATCGCCTCGTTGGGTCGGTGATAATTGTTAACACAAGCGGTGAGGATTTTTGTTCGTTGACAGAAAAGGAAGCTGAAGATTACAAATGGAAATTTTTAAACACGAAAATGGTGGTGAATATTTAGTGGTAACGAAGTACGAGATTTGGCAAATGGGAGACACCCGCAATCATAAGTTTGGTTTTGCCGATTTGCCCAGTAATATCAATTCCATATCTAAGAGTGATTACAACTTAGTTTATTCCGGAGAAATACCTACACAAGACAATGTACGGCTGCTTGATCAATTATTTTACATATTTAATAACAATCGCCCCACTGATTATCATGGGCATTCTTTGAGCATCTCCGATGTTGTTGTTTTAAACGGGACGGCATACCGGTGTCAATCGGCAGGGTGGAAAAACGTAAAACTGATGAATCATAGATAGATGAATGAACATACCAAAAATTGTGTTGGCATGTTCATTTTTGATTATATCTATGATAATATTAAATATAAAATCAAATTATTTTGAAAGGAATGATTCAGTTGAGCTAATCAAAGGGCAGTATAAACAAGGAGGTGAATCAATTGAATGAAATGTTCGATTTCTACTATGACCCAAACAGAAAAACGGAAAAGGTCACACTTGTCACTATCAACGGACGTATCTATCGTTACTCAGAAATGGTTAAACAGGGGAATACTCCGATAAGTTCTAAAGCCAAGTTTATAGGAACGGCATCAATAAACAATGTCTCAATCCAAAACATGTGAAACAGTTGGAGGAAAATCATATGTCATTTAGACTCAAAAAATTAAGCATTATTTCAATGTTGGTATTCCTGATTATCGGCACATTTTCGGCTGCTGCCTTAGCCGATATTAGCCATCCGAACAATGCAGGTAGTTCTTCAGGAACAAATTCAACCGGTGCAACCGGCGAGGTTTATTTGCCTCCATATACAGGTGCAGTTGGGCAGACACAGGGTATACCTGGATACAACCTGATTCATAGTGACTATGCGGCCAATACTGATGCCTGTGCAGCTTGTCATGCGCCTCACACTGCGAATGGTGCAGACTTAACACAATGGGATACTTTTAGTAATAGTTCAGGTCTTACGGATGTTTGTTTAGCTTGCCATGATGGCACGGTGACAAAAACCTATGATGTATTAAATGGAACGATTGGAACAACAGGTCTCCCTTCAAGCGCGGGACTTTTTGCCGTAGAGTACGATGGAACAAGCGCAAGTACGCTAAGTGCTTCACAACATAACGTTTTTAGCAATTTGACAATTGGTGGAGCGGCTTATGGCGGTGCGACCACAGCAACATCTGACTCAAATGGCTCATGGACAGGGACATTTGATTGTACAGCTTGTCACGACCCCCATGGCCAAGGGGGTAACAGTAGGCTTCTTTCTCCGGACCCTAACGATGTTGAACAGTCAACAACTCAAACGTTGGCCTACAACGCTAGTTTCGATGGTGGTAAATCAGGCTATGTGTTCCCGGCGGGACAACGCCCGATTTTAGGATTTCCATACGGAGTATCTTACACGGTGGACGGGACAACTGGGCAATCGCTTGCAACGCTTTTTACCACAGACACTACCATACCGACAATTTATGTTAATCAACCATCCGGCCATGTGATTCTCGCAACTTATACGCCAGTATTACAGGTTAATTTCACTATCACAGGCAAATTAACCTCTGCCGAGACCGTTACCTATAACTATGGGATTAACACTTTCTGCGGTGCCTGTCATACTGATTACAATACCGAGACATATAACGCGACTCATGCTAAGGTTAATGGTGCGCCGGCTTCAACCGCGGAATTAAACGGTGTTTACGGCACACAACATACTCGACATGATGTAGGTTACAAATTTGGCAGTTATGCGTCGGTACCGCAATTGACATTCGAAACGATGAAGGATGACGGTTCAGCGACTCAAGCGGGTACAGTGACATGTTTAACTTGTCACTATGCTCATGGGGTTGATCAAACCAGGTGGCCGAAACGGCGGCATCTACTGGAATCTCTCTTTATAACTCATCCGAAACATCCGGTAGTTCGCGTTTGAAACGCTTGCCTAATATGGGTACTTGCGAAGCCTGCCATGATAAAGAGGACGGCTCGTATTCGCAAAATGCTGTTATTCAGTTGATGAAGTAATAGTGGCTAACAATTTTAAAGGGTGGGTGTTTAATGCCCACCCTTTCCATGAAACCGCGGTCGGGAACAATCATTAATGATAGCAAAGGGGGTCTCTCACAGTGAAATATGTTGAGGGTGAAACCGTGGAACTGTATGGGTCCACATATTTAATCGAGAAGGTTCAGCATCGCACCAGAGTTAAACTGCGGAAAATTGAAGGTGTCAATGGTCAAGAATTTGAGGAATTTGGGATTCCAGACGAAGGATAGGCGATTATTTGCCTACCCTCTTTTTGTATAAACAAAAATTTCTCTCACAGATGTTGTAACAACCGACCTTTTGCCAATTTGATTGATTCAGGATTAAGGTCGATATAAATACTATTTCTATTCAAATCCTCAGCCACAGAGGTAACCGTTCCGCTGCCACCAAAAGGATCAAGTACAAGTCCTCCCCTGGGACATCCTGCCCTTATACACCGTTTGGCTAAGTCGGGAGGAAATGTAGCAAAATGGGCTCCTTTAAATTTGGATGTGGGAATTTTCCACACGGACCTATGGTAAAGTCCACCCCTATTATAATAGTAGTTTTTACTTTTGCTAAATAGAAAAAGGTATTCATGGCATTTTGTTGGTCGGTCTGTGACTCGTTCTGGCATAGGGTCCGGCTTCTCCCAAATGATGTCCATTCTCAAATACCATCCGTCAGCCTGTAATGCTAGTGCTACCCGCCAGGGGATACCTATTAAATCTTTAGGTTTTAATCCTTCGGGGATTTTAGAACCATGGGTAAATAGACATCCGTCAATAGCTTTATGATCCTTTACCTGATAAGTTCTGTTGGCTGCGTATGTATCACCAAGGTTTAACCACAGGGTTCCCTCCGGTTTGAGTAAATTGAATATATCACGAAAGACCTTCACTAAATTCTTTATATAAGCATCAATTGAAGTCTCTAATCCAATTTGACCCTTAATTCCGTAATCCCTCAAATTATAATAAGGGGGACTCGTAACCACACAATCAACGATTCCTGTAGGTACAAATTTTGAAGTTCGCCTAGCATCGCTGCAATAAAAAATATGTCTCATCCAGGCACCTCCTAAAATGTCCCTGAAAATTACTTCTATTATATACCCATAATATTCGAAATGTCCAAATGAGCAAATCTACAGTAGTCCAATAGACAGGTGTCTATTGGACTTTTATTGATTTACTCATATACCCCGGAAAAAGGGTAGAAAAACGGTTCAACAATTAGTCCGAAAATCAATGTACAGATAGTTTGGCACGTGGATATTTGTTGAACCGTTTGAAATTATATTTGAAATATATTTACATAATATTTGAAAAGATATATACTAAAATCAAAAATGATATGGACGGGAGGACAGGAGATAGCAATGGATAAGCAAAGAGGTGGTTACCGTCCGGGTGCCGGCCGACCGTGGTCTGATCCTCATGGTTGTAGAAAACATCGCGGAGTTAAGGCAAGCGACTTTGAATGGGAAACCATTAGGCAGAAATCTAAACAAGCAGGACTGTCCATGAATGAGTATATATTGAGGAAATCCTTAGAAAGTGGCTAGATTTACTATTGATAATGGTCGCTTATAAATTATTAGGCAATTTTGTAGAAAGCGGGGAAATCAATCATTGGTTATCCTTGTACAAGGGTTGGGACTATGAATTCGATGTAACGGAAGGAGAATTATTCAATGAGTGCAGAGTTTACAATGTTCAAAGTAAACGCAACAAACCAAGAGTGGAAAAATGCAGCAAGCGAAGGAAGTCTCCATGGAGAAAATGTGGATCTTGAACTCTTAAAAGGAGACAAAGATGGAGAATTTGAAAACAATCTGGTAGCAGGACGATTATTTGGTGTACCCAACATTAAGGGTAGTTACCAAAAAACATTTACTGAGTGTCTAATAAATGCATTCCAGATGTTGAGTCATGCGACCAGTAAAACTTTAAAAAGGATTGACGGAGAGACCACTAATGATGGTTTACCGATTGAATTAAGGAATCAGGTAGCGGAAATCGGGAACGTTTTGCAATGGATCGCAAATTCAACCAGTTGGCGCAATGGAAAGTATTATCCATTTGACGCTTTCGAAATAGAACAAAAATTGAAGAATTGTATTGGGTATAGTTATCACTCTTTGAAAAAGGAACGAGTTACGAAAAAAGGTAAATTTCCAAGTTTTGAGGCCGTCGGCACCGATCTGATTAAGAGAGGTGAAAAAAGCCTTATTGAGAGAGATACTTTAGCAGAATTAATCAATGACGCGATTGAGGGTTTGGATTATGAACCAAGATTCTTCTATACTTTCGATGAATGTTTTTCACTTTACAGCGTTGGTCAATTGAGGTGAAGAACCCATAGATAACTTCAAAAATTAATCGAACCATTTCAGGTAACGCCTATACATATAAATTTGACATCAATAAGAGAATGGAGGTCTCTCAATGATTTTAGGTTACGCCAGAGTCAGCACCCAAGAGCAAAACTTAGACAGGCAGATTGACCAACTCAAGACAAATGGAGCCGAAAAAATTTATACCGAAAAAATGACAGGTACAAAGAAGGATAGACCGGCTTTGAATGAATTGATCGAATTTGCAAGACCTAACGACACTATTCTTATTTGTGATCTATCTCGGATCAGCCGGAGTACGAAGGATTTGATCTATTTGGTTGAATCTTTAGGTCAGAAGGAAATCAACATAAAAAGCCTACAAGAAAGTTGGTTAGATACGGGAAGTGCTCAAGGAAAATTAATGTTTACAATAATGGCCGGGCTTGTCCAATTTGAACGTGACCTAACCAGTGAACGGATAAAGGACGGATTAAAGGCTGCCAGGGCGAGAGGGCGCAAAGGCGGCCGCCCATTTGTAAAAAAACAGGTTGTGAAAAATGCGTTAACACTTTATGATTCAAAGCAAATTTCGGTAAATGAGATATGTAAAACATGCGGTATTAGTAAAGGGACTCTTTACAAATATATTGATGAAAGGAAAAGGTAAATCAAAGGAAAACGCTGGATATGCAAGAGTGGATTTTTTTGTATCCATATGATAATATTTGATTATAAATATAATATTACTGAGGTACATATCATGGGTAAACTGATAATATTTCAGGGACCTAGTGGCAGTGGAAAGTCCACCATGGCGGCTCAATGTGGATTACCGGAACTCGTTACATACACAACCAGAAAGCCACGGCAGGGCGAGATAAACGGTGTCACATATCACTTTATCCCAGTGTGGAGGGCAAGGTTAATGCGTTTGTTCGACCTTTGGGCTGAATACATTTTTGTTTTCGGTAATTACTATGGAACCACTAAAAAACAGATTGAAGATGTGGAGATGGAAACCCAAAATTTCTGTGCGGTCTTGGACAAGAATGGGGTCTCTCACTACCGCAAGCACATGCGGGATAAACCGTTGGTCATTGGGTTGCGAATTAACATGGAAACTGCCGAACGCCGGCTCAGGCAGCGACACATTGACAACCCGGATATTTTTAAGCACCGGTTGATGGAAATACAGAGGGAGCTAAATGAGATGACTGAGTGCGACATTATTATCGACAACCCAGATGGGCAGTGGGAGACCACCCTTGCCACAGTAAAGGAGTTCATTGCTAAAAACGTATAAGTGAGGGGGCTTTGAGATGATCAACGAAACCGATTTTATCAAAGACCAGTTGGAAAGTGCCAAGGGGAAATTAGGTAGGGCGTTAATGAATTTTAATAACGCCGAAAAAGATTTTATTGATATTGCTATCGCCGAGTTAAATGTTGCTCAACAAGAGTATGACGCTTTAAACCAAAAGTATCGGAAGGTGGCTAAAATTGCTTAAACTGACATTAGCACCCAATCAAAATCGGGTTTGACAAGGAAAAGGAATTTGTTCAAATCGCCTGTAGAACAATTCTAGAGGGAGGGTTCCGTCGTGACAAACATCGACAATGTGCTGCAACTGGCTATCCGAATTAATCGAAAAGAGACCACTATAGTTCCGATCCTTCAGAGAAATCACGGTTATTATGCATTGGCAACTTATATCAACCACAGTATTGCCCTGCTGATCAGTGAATCATATGATAATGTGGCTTTATTCGTGGATCGTGCCAACAGGGAAATTTCTCAAATAAACGATTTGCTGGTTAACCCCAATAAAGATGCGCAGTCAAGCAAAAGGCTTGCGGAAATGAAACTGTACTTTGACCTTTGTTTTGAGTATTTGACCGAGTTGAAGGAGTATCTTACCGAAGGGGATTTGTTGACAGTGCAGGGGTCAAGGGTTTTGCCCAGGGAAATTGAAAGGGTGGCAGGGTGTTGTTAAATTGATTCATAGGAAGATAAGCAGACCATACAAAAGGTTATTTGAAAAAATCTTGCATTCAATGGCAATTTGGTATTTTGTTTTTGGTATAAAATCCAGTATTCAACAGCCTAGACGGGAACATAAAACATGAATTTGAAAGGAGTTTGAACGAATGAAAGTTAAAATGTGTGGAGAAAGTTTTTGTCATTATGACCCCGCTGAAGTTGAGGAAGTTTTAGCTTGCGATGAGTGTCCTTATCAAATTGAGATTGAGGAAAAAGAGATTTGCTGAATATCTGCAAATAAAAGTCATAAAAAAGAGGTTTCTCAAATGGAAATTGTAGTTAAACTTTTAAACACCGATGATATTGATTTCCTGCCGTCACGTCACTATAGAGATAATGCTGGAGCTGATTTACGGGCAAGGATCAATACTAATCTTTGGATTGAACCGGGGCAGACCAAGAAAATTCCCTTGGGAGTTGCTATGGCTATCCCATGTGGTTATGTAGGCGATGTGAGACCGCGCAGCGGGGCAACGTTAGAAAGTAAAGTCGCTATGTATGGTACGATTGATAGTAATTATAGAGGCGAAATACACGCAATACTGCTTAATACATCCAAATCAGATGTGCTTATTAAACCAAAAGAGAGAATAGCACAAATAGTGATTTTGCCTTGTCCGCCGGTTGAATTTAAACCGGTTAAACAGTTGGGGACTACCGACCGGGGTGAAAATGGGTTCGGTAGTTCGGGGGTAGAGTAGATGCTTAATGATGTAAAAGTCCAAAAGTCAACATGTGAACGGTATGACCTCAGATGGGACAGATTTGGTTGGGCGACATTTGCCATTGATGAAGCCGGAGGAATTTTCAACTGCCAATCAGATCATGGTAACTACAATCACCATTGGCCGCACCACGGCCGAAAAACGTTTAAACATTTTCTCATTGAATTAGCGAGAGACCCCCAATATCTAATGGAAAAGGTTTCTGAGAAAACCTATTTTAACTTCGATGCTAATTTGGGCGAATGGAAAAGAACTGTCCTTCAAATGCGGAAAGACAAAGAGTTAACTAAAGAACAAGCCAAAGACGTTTGGGATTTTCTGCGTGACGAACTCGGTGACTATTCTCGTTCTCCGGAGATCATCCAAAAGGAAATTTATGAGCACTGGCCCTTTAATGCTATTATCAACGAACCCTGGTATTGCTTTGAGGTAAATCTCGATTACCCACCGGAGGCACACATATTTGCAAAAGAAGTGATGCCGATGTTTGCTGATGTGTTGAAAAAAGAATTAGGGGCGGAGATGCAGGCCGACAAATGAAATTATTAATAACCGGTCAAATCCTCACACTTTGCGGATCAACGAGATTTAAAAACGAGTTTGAGGAATGGAACAAAAGACTTACGGAACAAGAAAATATAGTGCTTTCCGTGGTCTGGTTCACTCACGCTGATAGACATGTCATCACAGAACAGGAAAAGCAAATCTTTGATAAAATGCACAAGCGTAAAATAGACCTTTCCAACGCTATTTTCGTTATTAACCCCAATGGGTATATCGGCGAAAGCACCCGGAGCGAGATTGATTATGCAGTGCAAACCGGGAAAAAGGTTTATTACATGAGCGATAGGGGCGACCAAAATGTCTAAGGAACCTTTGTTAGATCGGATTAAAGTGGCGGGGCGAAGGTGGCATTGAGGACTTGATTAAAACGATAAAGAAGGGGTGCCGGTGCGAATTTTTGGAAAGTGTCTTTCTAATATGAGAACGCTGTTGGTGCCTACAGAACGGAAGCAAAGATTGTCAAAGCGGAAAGGAGGAAATCAAATGGCACGAATCTGTAGCGAATGCAGTAAACGGATGACGGAAGGGTACTGTATCGAGGGCGGAACCGCATATTTTTGCTCTGACCAATGTCTGACTAAAAATATGACTAAGGATGAGTATAACGATTTGTACGATGATGGCAATGGGGACAGTTATTGGACGACTTGGGAGGAGAGTGATGGCGGGGTTGATGTGAAGGAGGTAATCTAAATGCTTAACGAATTAGCTGCTGTTGAATATTATAATCAAGCGGAAAAAGGGCTTACTGATGGTATCTGCGTTACCCCCGAAGGTTGGACCTTCTGGGCGCAAAACGGAAAGGTTACTCGGTACATAGAGCCTTTGGAAAAAAACCGTGTAGGATCATTGGTTTAGCTGCGGTGAACTTTCCTGGTGCTTCGGCTATAGTGAGGACGGTTGGGAAGCTGGAACATTATGGCTGAAATATTTGGCAGAGCGTGGTGTTCCAGACAAACAGATTTCGGATGACGAAGTGAGAAAATTAATAAATTGGGATTAGGTGATTAACAATGTTAATAAGCCTATTAACCGGTCTTGGTATTAAAGGTATCATAATATTACTGTTGGCGTTGGTAGTCGCGACATCGCTATTAAAACGGCTGTTCAAATTAGCCGTGATAATCGGTATCGTTGCGGTTGTGATTCATTTTGTGAAGTGACCGAGGAACACACGAAGGAGGATTAACTATGCATGTACTGGAATTTGATGAAAACGGTTTTCCTAAGTATTGGATAGATGAGAACGACCCCATTCACAGCTACAGCCTATGGAAAAGGACAAACAAAAACGAGTCGGTTTTGGTAAGGGATATCCCTGCCGAGTTTCGAAAGGAATTTGACAGGTTAAAGAAAGGTTAATAGAAGGTTTTTGTTGTTTTGTACCCTGAATGGGCTAAAGGGATTTGGGAGGAAATTAGTAATAATTATTTTGATATAATTTGACATTAATAATGATAAGGTGATACAATATTATTGTTCCATTAAGCACACTCCTTCCGGAAATCCTCACGGCAGCTGCAGTGAGGATTTTTAATTCTAAATGATAGACTTTTTGATTTATTTATGATAATATTTGATTAATGATTAATTAATTATCCATAGCGATTAGACAATCCCTATGCTGAATATCATCTACAAAGGGGGCGGGGGGAAGTGCCAAAACCAAATAAAATCAACTTTGTGGATAAATACAAAGACATGGAACCCCAAGAGCCAAGCAAAGAGGCTATCGAAGCAAGGCGAAGAGCAATTCGGCTATTGGAAAAATGGTTGATTACCGATAAAAAGTAACTAGCGGCAAAGCTGGTTACTTTTTTATTGACGGTTTGGAGTTTTATGTTTACCATTTAGGTATATGGTATTGTGAACGGAAGCGAGGACAAAAAATGTGATTGCGGTATACGCCAGAGTATCCACCGGCATTCAGGTCGCTGAGGGAACCAGTTTGGACAGCCAAGTGAATCTGTGTAAGGAAAAAGCATTGCAGATGGGTTATCACGAATCGGAAATAGTCATTTACAAAGAGGAAGGTGCATCCGGCGAGGATATTGACCGTCCTGCAATGAATCAGCTAAGGGACGATATTATTAAAGGCATTTATTCCTATATAGTCTGTACCCACCCAGACCGATTGAGCAGGGATCTCACGGATAAACTGGTTGTTTGCAAAGAACTTGAACGTAATGGAATTGAGCTGGTTTTTGTGGACACCGAATACCAGAACACTCCGGAAGGTCAGTTGTTTTTTAATATGCAATCTGCAATCGCTCAATATGAATTAGCACAAATTAGGAAAAGAACGGTAAGGGGAAAATTAAATACCGTTAAAAGAGATAAAAAAGTGATGCCAATGCGGGCATCTCCCTTCGGATACGATTTTGCAGATGGTCGTCTTACTGTTAATAAGTATGAAGCTGAATTTGTTAAACTAATCTACGAATGGTACGTTCGCGACAATTTAACCATGCGCGAGATAGGCGAAAAGTTATACACGTTGGGCGCTATGCCAAAACGAGGTGAAAGTCCCAATTGGGGTTCTAGTTCAATCCGGAGAATTCTAACATCGGAAGTTTACATTGGAACATTTTACTTCAATAGGAGGAAAAGCAGCAAGGTCAAAGGGGAAAAAACCCTAAGTGGTAAACCAAAAAAGACTTATGAATTTCGTGATCCCTCGGAATGGGTAAAATTAGAAGTGCCGGCAATCATAGATAAGGGGTTATTTGATTTGGCACAAAAACAAAAGGTTAGAAACCTAAAAAGTAGTAAGGGTAATGTAAAACACGATTACCTTGTAAAATCATTGCTGAAGTGCGGTAATTGCGGTTTAGCATGGCAGGCCACGACTTATACTGGACGAACCGATAAAAAAACGGGATTGAAAAAACAGTACCCGGTGTACCGTTGTCACGGGATTAACCCGAGACGTTATGGCGCAGGTATCGAAAAATGCACTACGCGGTCCATTAAAGGTGAACTGTTGGATGAATATGTTTGGAAATCAATCGCAGATGTTGTGTTAGACCCGGATGCACTGATCGCCGATTTTTCTGTAGAAAATTCAGCTATTGATAAAACATTAAAATCAAAGATGGACATACTGACTAATCAGATTAAATCCAAAGAAAAAGAGTTAGAGAGACTAAAGAACCTTTATGTGAAAGGAATAATAAATGATGTCCAGCTGGATGATGAATACAGTCAAATAAATCGAGACAAAACATCGCTCGAAAACGAGTTACAACAATTCCAGTCTAATGTTGAATATCAAAATCGACGCGAAAAGGGTACAGAAAAACTAAAAGAAATCGTAGAAGGCTTCAAGAAGTCTATTCAAGATGAACAAGAAGGTAAAACAGTCTTGTCACCCGAGCAAAAACGCCATATCGTTGAATTACTTGTTGATGAAATAATCATTGAATTTGACGGTAATGATGTCACCCTGACCTATATTGGTTTTCTGGATGAACTTAAAAGAGCTAAAGCAGGGAGGAAAAACAACATCGATTCTCGTTCACAACCTCAAGAAGTTTGATGGTACAGGGGAGGACACAGACGATTTAATTTCCATTGGCACGATCGGCTTAATTAAGGCGATAAATACTTATGACCCGGCTAAAGGTACCAAACTTGCCACATATGCGGCCAGATGCATCGAAAACGAGGTGTTTATGACAAAAGGGGTGCTATGCTAAGGTACTCTTTTGGAAATGGTTTTAATCTTAGCCATTAGTTGAACATTTGTTTGTAGTACAAAAACCACTTTATAGTGAGGGGACGTTCTCCGGAGTGACTTCTATATAATTATGTTAAACTTAATATTTTATCATATAATATTAATTAAGTCAAACATTTTGTTTGACTTTTTTTGATAGGCCAGTTATTATAAGAAAAAATGATATGAAGGGATGTTATGTTATATGAAATCAACAGCAATAACTAATTGGGATGAATTGCCAATAATGTTAACGCCAATTGAGGCAGCAAAAATTTTTCGATTCGACCCGTGTTATGTTCGCAAAATGTGTAAAGATGGTGAGTTACCGAACTTTCGGCAGGGGACCCGAATTCGCATTTCAAAAACTGCTGTTAGGAAGTATATCGAAAATTTGGGAAAGTAAATGAGCAAAAAAAAATCCCGATTTTTCTTTCATATCGGGATTAGCCGCTAAGCGGCAGCTACTGTTAGAATTTTTCTCCCTGTTGACGCAGGGCAAAGGAGGTTTTCGAGTTGAGCAACGGCACCCCTTCTAAGCCAAATAATATCATCAACAACACAACAAGGCAAGACGCAGTGACGATTGAGAAAGTTGTAAGTGCCGTGCACGGTAATGTCTCTGATGGCTTTATTTCCCTTATTGCGTTACCGACGCATGAAATTAGAATATATAGTCCGCTCGATACGAAAAAATTAATTGAGGATGCTATAACCATCAATAAAAGGACCAATGTTTATTTTAGCGTCAATCCAATAGGTAAAAAACCACCAGCAGGAAAACGGGGTGCCTCTGGTGATGTTAGCAGCGTCGCATGCGTGTGGGTTGATATTGATTGCGCTGGTGGCACGCACTCAGCCAGCAACCTCCCGACAAAGCAACAAGCAATTGAATATTTGGATAATTTCGGCTTTGAACCGTCCATTATTGTATGGACAGGAGGCGGTTATCATGCCTATTGGTTGTTTGACCAAGTTTTTAAAATAAATACGGAACTACAGCGCGAGGAAATAAAAAGCATCTGTACCGGATGGGTATCTGGTATTGCAAATGATTTTGCAGGGTTAAAATGGAAACTTGACCCGGTTGGAGATCTCCCTCGTATTCTCAGAATACCTGCAAGTCTAAATTTTAAAAAAGTAATTAAGGGAGAAGCTACGGAGCCTGATATTGGTAAAATTGAAAGGTTTAACCCTGATTTAAAGTACAGCCTAAGCCTTTTAAAACAAATTATCGAAGGAAAAAAACAAGAAAAGCAAGAAAATACAGGCGAATTTGACCAACGCTTGTATGACGTTTGTGGTTTTTTAAAATTTTGCCGTGATAATGCTGAAAATTTACCAAACCCAGAGTGGCATCGTGCTTTGTGCGTGCTTGCATTTGCAGAAGGTGGCGTCGAAGAAGCACATAAAATTTCAAGTCCACACCCAAAATACAGACCATTAGAAACGCAAAAGAAAATCAAAAACGCACTAAAATGTGCTGGACCCGCCACATGCCAGAGGATCAGAACGGATTTCCCGCTGCACTGCGATGACTGTAAGTTTCGGGCAAAAAATCCTCTTTTAGCTCTGACGCTTTCACTTAAAAAACAACCCGCCGCTGATGATTCCAAAAAAGAGAAAAAGGAAAACATCGCCGGGGTTATAATTAATCTTTGTTCGGAATACGGAATAGAACTTTTTTGTGACGAATACAAAGTACCCTTTGCCCGTATCCCCGTTCGCAACCATCTAGAAGTCTATCCAATTAAAGATAATGATATGAAAATGTGGTTAACCCAAATATACTTCTCCTCAACCGGCACCCCGCCGTCAGCAGATAATTTGAGTCAGGTTATTGGCGTGTTGAGCGCGCGGGCAACCTTTGAAGGTGGCCAAAAAAAATTGGGTTTACGAGTCAGTGGGGACGAATCGGCAATCTGGTATGACCTTGCTAATCAGGATTGGCAAGCTGTAAAAATCGATAAAACGGGGTGGAGTATTGAGGATAAACCAGATGCACTCTTTTTCAGGCGCGCCAACACGTCACCTCAAGTTTTACCAAAAAAAGTAGATAAAGCAGAGATTTGGCAAATAATGGACTATATTAATATTAATGATGAAGAACTAAAACTTCTTTTTTTGGTTGATATAATAACTTGCTTCATCCCTGACATCCCTCATGCCGTCACCATCCTTCATGGGGATCATGGATCCGCCAAATCAACAGCAATGCGGGTTCGTCGAAAAATCATCGACCCCGCTCGCATGGAACTACACATCCTACCGCGAGATGAAGATGAGTTGGGGTTAGTTCTAAGCAATAATTGGGCGCCAGCTTTTGATAACTTAGATGGAATGTCATCAGGTGTTAGTGATGTACTATGTATGGCGGCAACGGGTGGGGGATTTAGTAAAAGGGAACTTTATACTAATTCTGATGAAGTTATTTTTAACTTTAAACGATGCGTGTGTCTCAATGGCATCGTCGACCCTGCTTCCCGCGCGGACTTAATTGATCGTTCAATTTTTTTTAAACTAGCTCGTATTCCTGAGTCAAAGAGAAGAACAGAAGAGTTTTTTTGGCGCGAATTCGCTAAGGTACGCCCAAGGATTTTAGGTGCAATTTTTTCCATTATTGCCGATGCTTTGCTCATCAAACCTACAATTAATCTACCGGTACTTCCAAGAATGGCCGACTTAGCTTTATGGGGTTTTGCAATCGCTGAATCAATTGTAGAAGGTGGCGGTGAAATATATATAAATGCGCTGAATATTAACCGCGACAGCGGTAACGTCGAAGCGATCCACAGTAGTCCCGTAGCTCAAGTCATAACCACTTTTATGGCAGGCAAAGTAGAGTGGGGACCAGGATCGGCCGCCGATTTATTAAAAAATTTGGAACCGATCGCGGTTGTGGAGCGGGTAGATATGCGGTCTAAAAGTTGGCCGCAAAGTGCCTCCTCCTTAGCACGGAAACTAAAGTACATTCGAACGACATTAGCCGCGTTCGGCATACATGTGATTGAAAACAGCGACCCACACAATCATCGACTGATTTATCACATCCAAAACTGCCAGGGTGAAAAACATCCCCTCGGCGACGAGGTACCTTTGAATCAGGTGAATTTGCCATGGGCACTATAACCAACGAGTAGTTGGTTATTTTTTTCATGTTTGCGAGGTGTTTGCGAGGTGTTTGCGAGGTGTTTGCGAGGTGTTGCGAGGTGTTTTTGCGATCACCTCGCGCTAAAAAACGCATGGTTGAGCATTTTTAGCACCTCGCGAGGTGTTTTTAAAAATAGGTCAAAACACCTCGCAAAACACCTCGCAACACCTCGCAAAACACGCAAACACCTCGCAAAAGTCTCTTCCTTATATTGAATTTTGCCACAATATTAATTACTTTTAGCCTTTTTTTATCAGAGCATCCCTCGTCTAAAGGGTCTAAACGAAATCACGGTTAAATGGCAAATCCTTCCGATATCAAGAAGCCTAACTACAGGCCGATCCTGGGTTGGAAGGATTTTACTTTTTTTAAATTAATTTTGTTTAGACCTTTTTTGAGCAACTGAATCAAGGCGTGTTTAAACTCGACTCAAAACGTTATCGCCGGTAAAAATGTTTCGCATTTTGAATGGAACGGGCGTTGATGTCAATAGCCACGCTCGGAGTTTCCACCCCGGAAACATAAACCATGGGTCTTTCAAATGATAAATTGGGTTAAGAACCCAATCGGGTTTGGGTATTTGATTTCGCCAGCATAAAAGGTCAACCGCAGCGGTAAAGTAGACCAACCATTTGAAATTGTCAGGGTCTTTGGCTGAAGTCGGCAACGGTGAGGCAACCATTCTATTTCTGTCTGCTTCGCTTGCGCAATAAAAATCGTCCAAGAAATTACCAATTACATTGAACGGATATTCGCCCTTTTCTAAATGTTCAAAAGCCTCGGCCACGGTTGCACGGTAATAGACCATTCCTCAAACTCCTCTTTTTAGTAGTATTTTAACACGTTTTAGGAACACTCGGCCAACCCCAAACGCTCTGCAAACGCTCCTACCGTCCCTCAAACGTCTCACAGACTACCCAAGCTGAGTCCCTCCGTCAGGCATTGGCCATTTTTTAATGACCTATCGAAAATCATTCCCCAAAACGGTCTAAACAAATTACGACTCATAAAAATCCAAAAATTCCCAACCTCAAACCCGCTCATACCAAGGGCTTCAAGGCTGGGAATTTTTGTAATTTGCCCTGTAATCGATTAGAAACGTTTAGACGAACAATCATACCCTGTACGGGTTAAACGTGATTTGAGGGCAAATTAATACAATTGGTCAGACCAAAGTAACGTTAATATATAAGTTATGATAATATTTGATAAATTATCAAATAAAATTATAATTAAGGATAGCATATTGATAATTTATCAAATAAAATATCACGTTAAACGGCATGATTTTTGAATAAGTTCAAAAAAATATTGAATAACGTGTTGACAGACTTTAAATAACTAATTATTATAAAATCAGATGAAAATAATGGTAATGAAAATTTTGGGGATTTTATTAACGCAAAGGAGAGAGAAAAATGCAGAAAATGACCGACTATCAAGAATTGTATCCGCTGCCTGCTGCGGCAAAAATTTTAGGGATTGGGATGAGCCTAATGTTGCGATTAGTCGCACAAGGGGAAATACCGACGACAAAAATTGGAAAACGTCGAAAAGTAACGCGACTTACGTTACAAAAAATTATCGAAAAAGGGCAGGAGTCGGATAATAAAGATGGTGAGTAACTTTAAGTACTGAGCAAATCGCGTCAACTTTTTCAAAATTGATAAACACATTGCTGATCGTATAAAAAAAGACCACCAAACAATTTGGCGGTCTCACGAAAAAAGGTTGTTTAAAAAATTTGATCTGCATTCATAATTTGAATCGCGCGGTTTACCCCGACCCTTATTCCCTTTTCAAATGACTCATCAAAAAGTTTAAACCACAAAAAATCGTAACGTAGAAATTGAATTTTTCGCTCTTTATTCAATAACTCAGGTATTACATGGCTCAATTCAATCAACTCTGCTCTTTCTTCATTTGTCATTTCCTTCGCCTCCATTTATGATGCCTATAATTCAATAATAAACTATGCAGTTTAATTAGTCAACTAAAAAGTTTATATATGTACTGTGTTGATTATTAATATATCTGATAGTATAATGATAATCAGTAATAAATATATTTGAAGGGTGAAGACAAAAGATGAAGATGAAGGATTTTTTCAAAATTAAAGCTATCGAAGGAGGGTTGACGATGGCCGAGGTGGTCCGACAGATAAATAAAAAATTCAACCGTAACGACTCTTTACAAAATTTGAATGGTAAGTTGGTCCGCGAGACGCTAAAATATTCGGAAGCGTTGGAGATTGCGGAGATTTTAAACTTTGAAATCGTGTGGCAAAAAAAGGATTAACATTTTTCGATAAATTATCAAAAAAAGAGGAGTGAAAAAAGTGAGAAAACTATTTTTAACGTTTCTAATTGCTACGGTCTTGCTTGTCACATCAATCGCCCCCGCGCTGGCGGCACCGAGGTACGATACGTGGATGGGGAGCACTTGGCCGCCCGTGGTGAGTGGGTGGCAGGTTGTTTCTAGCGATGGAAGTTCCACGCTTGATGTTAAATTCACTGATCCCCATGTAAATGGAGACGCAATCGGCCCCATCGCCGACCAGTCCTCCCAATACCCCGACTGGAACCAACCCAATAACATGGACATAATTTTGTACGCGCAAAATCACGGCTATCAACTGCCGATGGATTCGATATTTGGCCGTGCCAGTACCACTCCGGGGGTTTTTTATCCCGCAAACGATACCGCTGTTGCGACCTACACTCCCCAAATTTTGAGTATCATCGAAAAATCTGGATACACCCCGCAGGATTTCTTGAACGCAGGTGCAAATCCGTTGCCAAGTAAATCCGCGACGACCCCTAAACCAACACCGGCATCAGTAAAAACGGTTGTGGTTGCAACCCCTAAATCTGAGCCAACTAAAACTGTTGTGGCGACCACACCTGCCCCCGTAAAAAAAGTGAATGTAACTCCTGCAAAGGTCGTGGTAGTAACAAATGCTACGGTGAGTTTAGCCGAAGCTAAGTCACACTCCGATGTACTAAAAGACCCGAAGTCACCTGCCAGCCAAGCCCTTGGTCGACTGCAAGATCAACAAAGCAATATCTCCGACCAACAAGCGCAAGCCTATAACAATTGGCGGGATGAAAAAATAGCCATCTCTGCCGCAATCTGCATATTTTTATTTGTTTTATTTGTACTGACTTACCTGATTCTGTATCGTCTTGATTGGCTCAAAAAAATCTTTAGAATCGGGAGGGGTTAGCTTTGGCAAAACGATTAATAGCTTTTTTGGTCGCCATAGCCACGTTGATTTACCCATCCATGGCTATGGCTGCCACTCAAAACACCAGTATCGTAACTTGGGGTAACGACTACCAACGCGGAGCTTCAGTGCAAGCTCAATCGTCGCTTGACCCGTGGACGATCCCAGCCGGTTCATCTTCCCCTGTTAGTTATGCCTCTGACCCTATCACAATTAATATTCCGAGCCTCGACGAGACATATGCCCCTGACCCCGTAACGGGAGCGGTACTAAAACCCGGTGTTTTTACTTTTGGACAGTGGAGCTCGACTACGCCAATTTTTGCTGATGGCAAGATGTGGCAATACACCTGGGATGACGGGGGGTGGGGTCACTTATGGGCTTACACGGTAAAAGCGAGTGACCTAGCGCCGAACCATACATTTTCGCTGACTGGAGCGGATTTGGTTGCACAATTTCGTTGTGGTACAAACTCTAATATCAATTTCGCGGACGCACCAAGCGGAGTTTCTATCTCATCAAACGGTGATTGGATGTCTGTCTCAGCAGGAGCAAATTTGTATTGGTGGCCGACGGGGAATCCGTCAGCAATGCTATGGCAACCAATCAAAGGTCCGACCGATAATGATGTTTGCTCATCATCACCGTTGATCACGCCAAATAATTTTGATATGGTTGGAGATTTCAATGGTGGTTTTACATCAGTTGATCTAGCAACGGGCTTACCATTTCGTTCGGATGTAACACAACCCAACTTTAACGTCAGTAATGTGCCCAACCCAAACGATGCCGGTTCGTCTATCACCTCTTCTCCGGCGTGGAACCCTGTATCGGGGACAGCTTGGTTTGGTGTCGCTTCGTATGCTGACCCACGGTTGATTTCATTTAATCCGGCGACAGATCAAACTTTTGTCACCGATAAAATTGCCGGTGGTCAAAAAATATATGATCCAG
>JAEHJW020007562.1_pt1 | contig 25724 bp, 22 predicted proteins | sample 9271431 | NCBI WGS metagenome assembly JAEHJW02 | reverse complement strand
GCAGGTGACGGAACGAGGATGGCAACGCGCAAGATCACCCAGGCGGTCCGCGAGAAGTACGGCACGGTGGGTGAGAAGTTCCCCATTCCGCCGGGTGACAAGCAGCACGCCGAGGCGGCCCTGCGCCTGATCGGCAAGGCCAAGCCCCCGCTCACTCCGGCACAGAAGGCTCGGGTCGAGGCACGCGCCCGTGCGGTGCTCGGTCAGGCGAATAGGAAGGGTGCGAAGTAGCGATGGGCGTGAGACTGATCGACGAAACGGGTAAACCCCTCGTCGGCACCACCGGAACGCCTGCCGGTGGCGTGCTGACGGTGCAGGGGCCATGGTGGGGCGGTGGGATAGTAACAGTCAAGCCCGACACCGTAACAGCCCAGGAAGGAGGCAACACCGTCAAGTGTGTCATAGATGGCGCTGGTGGCTGGGGGCCACTCGACACTATCTCCTACATATGGGATGGGGCCGCCGTAAGAGCAAGTCGCACGCCCTCGAAGTTTAAGCTGATCACTGCACAGGCCGTCACCGCCGGTACGCCGGTTGCAGTCTGGACACCCGCGAGTGGCAAGAAGTTTCGGCTTATGGGCGGAGGCGTTTCGCTTTCCGTCGCTGGCTATGTCATCTTCAAGGACGCCTCAACGGTCATCTGGCAAACGCCGATGCTGCAGGCCGGAGTGCCCTACAACATCCCCGAGAACATCGGAAACGGCATCCTGTCGGCCGCTGCAAACAACGTCCTGTATATCGACGTAAGTGCAACCGGCACAGTAAACGGTGGCGTGTTCGGGACCGAGGAATAGGGCGTGAGTGACTCCTGCTGCCGTTCTGAGCATCCGGCGCTTTGGGGCGCGTTCTGGCTGGTCGTGGGTTTCGCCTGCTGGGTTGCGATTGGCGCCGCGGTCTGCGCGGTGATTGGGAGTCGGTAGTGGGCGTCGTCTCGCCTGACATGGTCCCCCCGGATGGTGAGCAGCCGCGGTCGGGTGCCCCGCGGCTGCCCATCCGGGTTCCGAAGGAACTGCCGAGGGGGGCGCGGCTCGTTTTCGCCCTGATTTGCGCCGCAGCGGCGGTGCTGACGCCTCCTCCGGTGGCCTTGTGGGCCGTTGTGGGGCTGTGCGTGCTGTTCTACGGGGTCGGATACGTCGATGGACGCGCTGCGTTTGCCACTGACATCGTTCGACGCGACCTACGACGCGCTTTCGGCGGTGCTTACCGCCGAGCAGCAGCGTCAGACGACGTTTCGGACGAGGTTTGAGGCGCTGATCGCCCAGCAACATGCACTCGAAGCCCCCCTGACGGGCGACGGGGACGCTGATGAGGCGCCCCGTGGGCGCGGAATGGCCGCTCGGGAGGTGTCCTCCGGCCTCCCTGAGCGGCTTCCGCGCGTCCAACTGCCGGTTCGGACCACCCACGGCGGCGATTTCGGCCCCCAGGTTCGCGCGAAGTTGATCCGCGAGGCGCTTGACCGCGAGGGTGCGTGGTGAGCGAGGATATGACCCCCATCGCCGAGGTGATCGAGCGCGTGGCGGTGCCGCTTGCTCGCCGGAAGGCGCATTGCACCATCTGCCAGCGCGTCGCGGCGATTGAGGATGTCAACGCGAGGGCCTTTGACGAGCACGGGCAACGCCGTCGAGGCTACCAGCGCCTCATCATCGACTACCTCAAGGACATCGGCGTCCCGGTGAGCCGTTCGGCGGTCGATGGGCACGTCAAGCACGTCGCCCAGGACCTTGCGGCGCCGCCCCGGCGCGTCCTGCCGGACCGCGTGACCCCGCTCACGCCCGAGGAAACGCCGGCCACTTGGTACGACGTGACCGAGATGAGCATGGGTCTTGGGATGGAGGCGCTGCGCGACCTTCGGGCCCGGCTTCCCGAGTTGGACGACGACGCTCTCATCAAAGTCGCCCGGCTGGGCTTCACGGCCGCCGGCAAGCGAGCTGACCTGGAGGCTCGGGGCCGGGCCCTGAGCGCCACCATCGGCGCCCTGGCAGGCATCGCTTCCGGACACGCACGGATCGAGTCGGGGAAGTGATCCCGTCCGACGTGCAGGAATGGATTGCTCAGGCACGCGAGGGCGACATTGGGCTGTTCGCCGAGCGGGGCCTGGGGATCAACTTGCACCCGAAGCAACTTGAGGTGGCCCGGCAAGTCCTGACCGGCCAGTACAAGTACCACGAACTGCATTGGGGAAACCGCGCCGGCAAGACAACTCTGCTCGTCGTGCTCCACATGTTCTACCTGTTCTTCAAGTGGGGGCTGGCGACGGACACGCAGCGCGAGTGGGAGTTGTCGGACTACCGCACGCTGCACGCGGCGCCCCTCAACGAGTTGGCGCTAAAGGCTTACTCGGCCGCGAGCGAGATCACGAAGGGCGTCTCTCCGGCCCAGCGCGATCAGGAGACGGGCAAGCGTCGGGAGGCGCCGCTGGCGGGCTTCTTCGTCTGTACCTCGGAGCGGGTCGCGTCCGGCGGCGATCACGCCATCATGCGCTGCCAGGTCGGCGGTGGGGTCTGCGACTTCCGGTCCACCGAGGGCAAGGGTGCCCGGCTGGAGGGGTCGGCGTGGCATCTCATCACCTGGGATGAGTGGCCGCAGACTGAGAACCCGGACAACATTCGGCCGGTGCTGTATGAGCGCCTGACGCAGCGCGCGTCGGACTACGACGCCCCCATCCTGCTCACCGGCACGCCCACGCCGGAGACGGAGCACATCGCCAAGGAGTTCGCCGCCTTCGCGGAGGATCCGTCCAACCCCGACTGGTGGGGGAACGAGGCGAGCCGGCTGGAGAACCCGTCTGCCAACCGGGCCGCCATCGAGCGGGCGCTGCGCACGATGGACAAGGAGGATGTTGAGCGCGCCATTTACGGGCGCTTCGGTGGCTCCAAGGGCCGCGTGTTTCCCGACCTGATGCTGCGCTCCATGCTGGATGCCAGCCTGCCGACATTTCAGCCCGTCTCGACGGAAGTCGACCAGGACGGCAAGCCCCGGTATCTGTACGTCCACACCTGGGATCTGGCGCTGGCGGACGCCGATAACGTGGGCATCACATGGCGCGTGCCAGCCGACTGGCAGTTCTCGGTGGAACGTCCACTGGTCGGTGTACGGATGCAGGTCATTCCCGGTTCACGCACCTTGACGCCGGGAGAGATCAAGCAGACCATACTGGAGACAGACCTGGGCTATGGCGGTGGCGGGGAGATCGTGCTGGATACCACGGACGCCAACGGCATCGGCATCTCACGGGAGCTTCGCGCTGCGGGGCTTCGCGTGGTGCCGTTTGACTTTCACGGCCGCGACACCCGGGGTGTGATCAACAAGGCCCGCGCGATCCGTGATGCGCAGGCGCTTCTGACCGAAGGAATGACCGCACAGGTGGACGAGGCCGGTCGGGTGGTGCGCGACGACTCGGGCGTGCCAGTGCTGGTCCCCTCCTCCGGTGCCTACGGCGCGATCCGCGTCCCGGACTCCGGGGTGTGGCGGAAGCTCAAGGATCAGATCGCTGTCTTGCGTCCCGATGACGACAAGCAGCGTAAGGACGCCGCGATGTCATTCCTGGAGTTCTGCTGGCTGGCGAACAAGCGTCGCCGGGCCCGGGGCTCCGCAGGGGCCAATGGGCGGTTCGCCGTCTTCGCGGGAGGGTTCTAATGGCCGGCTTCAATCCACATAACGACCTCTCGCAGTATGACATCGGCGGGGGGGCTTCCTCGCCGATTGCGACCCAGCTCAAGGCGCTCGGGTTCACAGATGAGCAGATTGCCAACATTCTCGCGGCTGCCTCGGCGGTCGGATCCGCACCGACTCCCGCGCCCGCCCCTGTGACGCCCGGGGCACCTGCGGTCCCCGACGCGGCTGCATCGAACGATAGGCTAGCGGCGTTGCGCGACGCCGTGGGCCAGGACTACTACAACCAGGCGGCTGCGTACTTCTTCCCGAACGGAATGGACAGGCCGGGCCTCTATCCGAACGCCGCAGTGGACTTTGAAAACGCGCTACGGGCATATGCGGCTCAGTTGGGCAAGGACAACCCGTACCCCATCTCGCCGCCTGGTCAGCCCGACTTTCAGGGATACGCCGCCAAGGCAACCCCCATCTTGTCGGGGCCCGACTACGCTAACACGCCGGGCGCGGTCAACCTCGCAGAGTTCGGCGGTCAGGGCGGGGCCGGGGGTGGCAACGGGGCGTTCAGCCCCGAGGGCGCCCTGACGGGGAATGAGTACATCGCGACGCAGTTCAAGGGGGCTGCTCCGGTCGATCTGGCGAACACCGGGGATCTGACGAAAGTAGACAACCAGAACCTCATCGCGCGGATCACGATGCTGGAGAACGCTCTCAACTCCGGCACGTCGTATACGGGCGAGAGCATGAACCCGCAAACGGCGCAGTCGGCCTTCAAGGCAATCGACGCGATGCGGGAGCAGCTTCGCAAGAACTTCGCTGCGGCCGGAATCAGTTGGGATGCGGCCGCGAAGCAAGGTGCGATCCCTGCCGGGGTGGCGCAGGGATACGCCCCTAATGTATACGCGGACCAGCCGGGGCCGGTCGCACAGCTCGTCGCGCGGTCAGGGGGTGCCTACACGCCCGAGACGGCGGCTGCGCAACTGGGCACGACGACGGCGGCCCAGGCACCAAACACCGTGGGGGGGAGGCCGGTGAGCGCCCCGCCCACAACGCCGAGTTCAACGGTCGCACAGAAGAACCAGCAGTACGCGAGCAACATCCTCGGGGCGTCGGGCAAGGGCGCCCTGACCACCGCGCAACTCAACAGTCTGGCCGCAGCGGTGGCGAAGACCACGGCCCCGGCGACGGCTGCCCCGAGTCAGGCGTACATCGATGCAAACAAGAAGTACGTCGCAAACCTGACCGCTGCTGCCAAGGCAGGGCCGCTCAGCTCTGCACAGCAGAAGTCCTTGCAGGCGGCCCTGTCAAAGCTGGCGGCGGCCGGTGTGAAGGTGGGGTTCTGAGATGGCAGCGCAGGACTTCTCCAACGAGGCCCTCTGCAACCTCATCGACAACCTTCGGGCGGATTTCACCGGCTACACGAATGAGGTGCGCAGTCGCGCTGCAACGTACCTGCGCGCCGTTTCGCCTCCGTTCGACCACCGATTGCGCGAGCATGATCAGTGGTCGGATCCGCCCAAGTCGCAGGACATCGGCCACGCCCGCGCGAGCTTCAACGAGACGAAGGCCGTCGTCGATCTCTGGTCGGCGCTGGAGGCGAGCACGCTGCCGGCGGTGCGCTGGATCGAGGCGTTTGTTCCGACGCCGGCGCCCTCCCTGGACGAGCAGGAACAGGCAATGCGCGAAGACGTGTATCGCGCCATGCGCCTTGCCTCCCGCCAGTCCGCCACCATGCGCGAGCAGACGCTTATGCGCCAGTTCCGCATGTGCCACATGGAGCGTCACTGGTTCCGGGCCGTTCGCAAGAAGAACATCTACGGCCATGCGTGGCTGCGGGTGGTGCCCAATCGCCCGCGGCAGACGTTCAGCGTCGTGTCGCACATCGACCCCTCGACGGTGTACCCGGTCTGGTCGGCCGACCACGAACGCACTTTGGACACGATCCTCGTCTCCTACCGGCAGTCGGCCCGTCTGGCGCGGCGCCAGTACCCGCTGGCCGGGATCGAGGTTCAGCCGGACGGACAGGTCGCCAACGGCGACGGGCAGTATTACATCCCCACCACCGAACTCTCGACTCCGCTCGACCAGGATCGTCGGCTCGTCTGGATCGAGGATCTCTGGATCATCGACGCCGACTGGCAGCAGGACGTGGACGAAGGGGAGCCGGTTCGGGGCCGGGTCATCAACCTGATCCGCGCGAACGGCAAGGTGGCATCGCGCACCGAGTATCCGGGCTGGCGGACGATCCCGTACTTCCTGCTGACGAACGAGGATGAGCGGGATCCGCTGGGTCACTCCGACGCCGCCGACATGCTGCCGATCAACGATGGGCTCAATCGGCTGTTCAGCGGGCAGCAGGATGTCATCTACGGCGAGTCGCGGCCCAAGTTCAAGTTCCGCGGTGACTCTGGCCGGACCATTCAGATCAACGCCGAGGAAGTCGTTTCGCTCGACCCGGATGAGGACATTGAGCAGATCGCGGTCCATCTTGACCTGTGGCCTTCGCAGATCCATGAGCAGCAGCTTCGACGCACGCAATCGCGTGTTACTGGTCTGCCGCCCACGGTGTTCGGTGAGATCACCTCGGCGCAGAACAGTGGCCGGGCGCTCTCGACGGCATGGAAGGCGACGGCTGCGCGCCTCGTTCCGCGCAACTTCTCCAACGGGGAGACGCTGGAGCAGATCATCAACTTCATGCTGGACTGCATGGAGCTGTACGACTGGAACTCCGCAGCCGAGCTGTACCAAGGCAACCGGGACTTCGACCTGGACTGGCCGAACCAGGAGCCGCGCGACCCGAATGAAGTCACCCTCGATGCGATCAACCGCTTGCAGGCCGGCATCACGGACCTACAAGGGGCGATGGAGCTGACCGGGGAGCAGAGTCCCGACCAGATGTTGGAGCGGGTCCGCGCCGACTACATGGACGCCGTGCTGCATCCCGAGAAGTCACAGGCGTACCTGCTGCTCCAGCGGCTCAAGCAGCAGCTTGCGATCGAGGCCCAGCAGGCGGGGATGCAGGCCCAGGCGGCGCAACTGCAACTGGCACAGTTGGCATCCTCGCCGCCCGGTGGTGCTCCGGCCGGTAACAGGCAGTCGGTGGACCAGCAGGCTGCGGCGGCCCAGCAGGCGCGGGCGCAGGCCGCAGCCGCGGCGGCTCCGCGCATGGGTCCGGAGCAGGGAGCGCCGGCCGCGCAGGCGGGATCGCCGGCCAACCCGGCGCAGCAGTCCACCGTGTCCACGATGGTCCAGAACGGGCAGACCAGTAACCGTCTGATCTCGCAGGGGCCCATCTGATGCGCCAGCCGCTTCGCCCTCAGCCCGGTACGCCACCGCCGCGCGTACTAGCGCCCAGGCGCAGCACGCCGCGCCCCGTGCGCCGTGGCGTGATCCCTGACGTGACGCCGCCCGTCCAGCACTTTCTCCCTGACGTGACTATCGCCAGGAGGCCGCCCAATGGCTAGGTCGGGATCGTTCGGAGGCTCCCTGAACCCCTACGGGTCGGGCTCCGGCCCCAGCTTTTCGCAGTACAGCATCGGTGACAACCTGATCCAGCTCGATCAGTACAAAGCCGAGGTGGCGTGGGGCAACGGGCAACTCAGCGACGATGCGTACCTCGCGGTGTTGCAGGATGCGGTCAGCCGCGCCACGCCCGGCTCGCAGGCGCAGGTGTCGGCGCAGAACGCGCTTGACGATGCGACCTACAGCATCGGGCGGTCGAGGGCGGCCGCGCAGGGCAACGATGCGCTGATCGCGTTCGATCAGGCGAGCCTCGCGCGAATGACGCCAGACAACTCCAAGTACCGCAGCATCAAGAACAGCCTCAACTCCGAACTGGCGCAGCGCCGTTCGGATCAGTACGGCAAGCTGGTCGACCAGTACAACGAGGGGCGTCTGGCGACGGCGGTTCTCCTGACGTGGGTACAGTCCACCCTGAGCGGCCTTTCCTCGGACGCGCCGGACTACCAGTCGTGGCAGTCCACGCTGGCGTCTCTCCAGCAACGCGCCCAGGACGAGAAAGACACCCAGGAGAGCCAGGACTACCAGATGGGGCGCGTCTCCGACTCGGAGTATCTCGCCTACATCCGGGCGCGGCGCGACTCCTACGTCGCCGGTTCGCCCGACTACGCGACGTGGAATAACCGGCTGGAGGATGCCACTAAGACCATCCAGACGAACCAGCAGAACGCCAAGGATCAGGCGTTCTTCGACGCCTACAACGAGGGCAAGAAGTCCGACGCGGACTACCTCAAGTACATCAAGGCGCGGCTGGACTCGATGGCGCCGGACGATCCGAACCGGGAGGAATGGCAGCACCGCTACAACACCGCGTCGCAGTCCATCGCCGAGGACACGCTGATCTACGACGTGAACCACGGCAAGCGCCCGGTGTCGGACCTTGTGGCCTTCTACAAGGCGTATCAGCGGACGCTCAATCCGGGGTCTGCCGAGTGGCGCTCGACGCAGGACAAGATCGACTCGATCGCGGGTAAGTCGGGTGGCTCGGGTGGGTACAACCCCCCTGCCGATACCGGTAAGACCATCAGCCCCAAGATCACGCTGGAGACGGTCTACCAACTGATGGCGTTGCCGGCCAACGCGTCGAAGGAGCTGGTCGCCAACTTCAACCTCAACTATGACAGCCTGGCGACCGCGATCCAGCGGGGCGACTCGACGTGGCGGTTCTTCGACCCGCGTCATCCCGGGCAGTCCGTCTTGCTGCCGGTATCCAGCGACGCGCTTGCCCGGCTGGATCACGCCAAGGTGAACTACAACCTATCGCTTGCGCAGGCAGCGTTTGCTTCGGGCAACAATAAGAGCGCCTACGGCTTCTTGAAGACTGCCCTGGACGCCCAGGACACCGAACGCGCCCACAACATGCAGACCGCCCGACGCAACGCGAAGGACATGGTCAACCAGTTGTCGGACATGGTGGCCGCCGCACAGGGCTTGGGCGACGATGCGACGGTCTACAACCTCTGCTCGCAGGGGATCGCCGCGATCACCGATCTGATCAACAGCGACCCCTCGATGGACGAGGCAACGCGAACGTACCTGGAGAACCAGCGCCAGCAGTTCGCGGACAATCCGGTCATGCCCGTGCAGGATCCGCTGACGGGGCAGAACGTCGACCGCGCGGTCGATACCGCCAACTCCGTGCGCGACTCGTCGGGCAACATCGTGCAGGCGGTTCTCAACCCCGGCTGGCACCGGGTCTTCGTGACCTCGCCCACTACCGGCCAGCAGACGGTCAAACTCACCTATGACGACTCGCAGCCGGGCGTGTGGGGACAGAACCACATCACCGTGTCCATCAACCGGGGCGATCAGGTGGTGACCGCCGATGCCAACGTGCAACAGTCGCAGGTGCCGCTGCCGGTTCTGATCTCGACCGAGGATGGGCACCAGATCGCCTTCCCGGGCGGCAACGCCTACGTCGCGACCTTCGTGGACGGCAACGGGAACCGCTGTTGGTCGTACAGCCTCGACGGGACGACGTGGCTGACCTCGACCTCGGGGCTGCCGCCGACGGTTGTGCTCAACAGCAAGGTCACAACCATCAAGAACTCCGACGGCACGACCACCCTTCGGGACGCAAGCGGGAATGACGTTGGCACGCTGGACGCTGATGGCAACGTGACCAAGTTCCAGCCGGGTGGCGACGCCGTCTCGTTCTACGGGGCGAACGAGGCGAGCCAGTACCTCACGCAATACGCCGCCAATGCCCGGCGCGGTGCCGGCATGGGCGACCACATCCTCGTCAACGCCGCTCAGATGGCGCACGCGGGAGAGGATTACGCAGCAAGCCATGACCTGGGCGGGCCCGGCCAGCACATGACGATTTCCGTGACGGGAGGGAGCGGCGGCATCGTCGTGTTCACCCCCGATTGGGGGGAACCCCGGACGGTGCCCCTCGACATCCCGGCCAGCCAGTTCGCCGGACGGGCCGCCTCCTCGCGGGCCCACGCTGAGGGTACGGACGTGGCCCCGAAGCGGGTCGCAAGGGCCGGAACCCCGGAGGCCGCACTGGCAACGGCACAGGCGCCGGTCGGCATCGAGAAGAACCGCGGTCGCCACAATGACCTGACATCGCTCGACAACCCGTACAACACCCTGACGCTGGCGCAGGGCGTGGTCGGCTTCGTGAGCAGCCTGCTCTCGCAGCTTCCGGACGACGCCGGGGCGTTCCTGACTGGTCGGGGGCTCAAGCCCGTGCCGGTGCCCACGCTCAAGCCGGTGCTCGTCAACCGCAATCAGGACGTGAAGCCGGCTGGTACGTCGGCTGTCACCGTGCCGGCACTCAAGGCGGTGAACCCGACCGTGGCGGCATGGACGCAGAGCAACCGCCAGACTGACAACACCATCGCCCCGCCGCCGATCAAGACGCCGACCCCGAAGGTCGTGTTGATCAATAACAACCAGGACGTGACCCACCGGACCTCGGCGCCCACGGTTCCGGCCCCGGTGCCGGTTCCGCCGAAGCGCACCAGCAAGGCGGTCTGACATGGACTGGAACAGCTACGTCTCCGGGTTGAGCGCCCCGAAGGCGCCCAGCATCACGTCGATGTCGGCGGGGTACAAGGCGCCCTCGTTGCAGCCCCTTGGGGGCGCCTACGGGACGCGCTTCTCCTCGCTGGCGCTCGGCTATGGGGTGCCGAAGAAGGCGACGACGACAGCGTCTAAGGACAAGGGGGTCCTGAGCGATGTCATGCCCTACCAGTTTGAGGTGGGGATGCCGTTCTCGACGCAGAACCCGGACCAAGAGAAGGCTACGGTTCCGATCCCCGCTAACACCAAGGGGGACTGGCTCGGCTCGATTGACGCGGCGATCCGGTCGGGCACCGGGCGCCCGGACTTCGGGACGCTCTGGACCGGCGGCAGCCAGATGAACCTGGCGAACATGATCCCCTGGTTCATGGAGCGGTTCCCGGCCACGGTCAACGCCGCAGTCGAGCAGTTGGTGGCCCCGAAGACGCCGGGCGGCATCGACCTCAACCCGATGGACTGGATGATGGAGGGCGTCAAGGCGCTCTCCGGCGCGATAGCCCCGGTCTTCGACGCGCTTCCCAACTGGTATCGCGACTCCGAGCTTGGCGACCGCGCGAAGGTCTACAAGGCGATCGTAAGCAACCAGGACATCGGCATGCTTGACCGATACCTGATGTCGGGCAACCTGTTCGGCGGGCAGAGCGCCCGTTACATCGCCCAGCAGTGGGACACCTACCGGAGCGCGCTGCTCAAGGCGGCTGACCCGCATGAGCAGTTGACGGAGCAGCAGAAGATCCAACTGCTCGCCGAGTCGATTGACCTGCCGCAGTCCGTCAAGGATGCCATCTCGGCCAACCCCAAGATCAGCGATGACGAGATCAACAAGCTGCTCGACAAGGCCGGGCGTGCGTTCAGTTACCAGCCGGGCCTGGGCGGCGTGGTCCAGAACGTCCTTCCGCTTGCGGTGATCTACGGCGCCGAGGCGATCGGGACCGGGGGCGCGATGGGCGCCGCGAAGGTGGGCGCGCTGGGCGCCACGGCGGCATCGGTCGCCTCCAAGGCGTCTCTCATGGGCAAGCTGATGACCTCGGCGACCGCGCTGGGTCTTGGCACCACGGCGATCGTGACGGCCGGCGATGCAGTGGCGCGCGTCATGGGGAACCAGGCGGCGCAGAACTTCTATGAGCAGACGTTCAAGATCCACCCCATGAGCGACATTCCGAGCGTGCAGGTGACAACCTCGTTCGCGGTGAACCCGGTCGCGGCACTCAGGGACTTGAGGGCCGGGATCATCAAGCCCGTCTACGGGGGCGCGGACATCGTGGTCGGCAAGGCCACCGGCAAGAGCCTGGCGCAGTTCTTTGCGACGCCCAACCCGACCATCGGCATCCTTTCCCGGGCGTTCAAGATGAGTCCCGAGTGGGTGAAGGCGAACCTGATCGGCCCGGACAAGATTTACCCGACGATGGGTGATGCGTACAACGCCGTCCTCAACTGGGCCGCCGAGGAAGTCCTGTCCAAGATGTCGCCCGAGGAACAGGCGATGTACGGCGCCGCCAATGCGGGCAATTGGGAGGCCATGCACCGCACGGTGCTGGAGCGGTTCGGTCGCGAGATCGCCGCCATGATGAAGAACGAGCCGGATCGGATCGCGAAGGCGATCTACGACGCTGGATGGACGCACCACTCGTACCGCGGCCCCTTCGACCCTGAGATCGCTGTGATGAACGTCGCGGCATACCATCGCGGGCAGGCGGCATGGGAGGCGGTTCGCCACAAGTACGACGCCGTGGTGGGCTACAAGGAGTTGGTCACGCCGGCCGACCGCGCGGCGATCCGCGAACAACTGGATGCGCAGTTCCCGAACCCGACCGACGCGGTGCCCGACCGCTTCCTGAACGAAACGCTCGTATCGCACCCGGGGCTGCGGTATCTGTGGCAGGACCTCGGCGTCAAGGGGCAGCCGCTTACCCGAGCGGACATGGACGAGATCCTGGCCCGTTCCTCGCGCCAGTGGGACGAGGCGATGGGTCGCGACCCGCGCGGGACGCTCACCGGGCGCCAGACGATCCTGGAGCCGGGTTACACGGCGCGCGATCTGGCCGAAGCGTTGGGCACTGACGAGGGCACCGTCAAGGACGTGCAGGCGATGGAGGACTCCTCGCGGGTGCGCGCCTTCCTGGCAAGTAAGACGGGCATGACCCCGGAGGCCGCTGCGGCGCTGACGCCTGATGAGGCTGTGCAGCGCGCTTACGAATACATGGACACGACGGCGCGGCCGTGGGAGGAGATCGGAAAGCAGGTTGCGAGCGCTCGCAAGCGCCTGCCGGAGTTGCAGCGGCAGATGGCGCTGGCCGATCAGATGGCGAACGTCGAGGCCAAGGCGCGGCTGCTGCGAGAGTATGAGGACACCCTGCGGATGCTGCATGACGCAGGCGATCCGCTGACGCCGTACTCACAGTCGATGCGCTACGCGGCCAAGCGCGTCAAGGCTGGTCGCTGGGTAGATCAGATCGAGGCTCGGGCCCAGGCCATCGCGACGCTCAACAAGGTGAGCGCGATCGACGAACAGGTGGCCGCGATGAACGGCATCAGTAACGGCTACCTGCTCGACATGATCCGCCCCACTCGCAACGGCGGGTATGGCTGGGCGGGCACCACCGCGCCCATCTCCGATGCCCTGTTCCGCCGGCTGGAGCGGTTTTATCGGGAGTCCGGGCAGGTTGGCATCGCGAACCATCTCGTTGAGGAAGGCGACGCGCAACTGTGGGACCGCATCCGCACCGTCAAGGACACGCCGCAGTTCCGCCGCGGAATGAACCGCGTCACACGCGAGTACGTCGAGCGCAACCTGCCCTCCGGCCACGCGATGAACGTGGATGAGTACGCCGATGCCTGGGCCCGCAAGATCGGTGCTGACCGCGTGCTTGGTGAGGATTTCATCGCCGAGCTCGCGCGCCTCAAGGCGTCGCGATCCGAGATACTCGCCGGCAAGCGCCTGTACGACGTGCAGCGCACCGCTGCGTCGGATCTGCCCAAGGGCGCCGAGGCGATGACGACGTTCAATGTCGACCCCGAATGGGAGCTGACGCAGCATCCCGCCAACATCGAGGAACTGCGCAACATCCTCGATAACGCCCAGCCGGTCGAGGGCGCCACGGGATCGGCACCCACGGCTGGAGATGCTAACTGGCTGTCGCGGTATGAGGCGTTCGCGAGATCCCATATGCCCGACAATGCCGCCCCGGACGAACGCGCGGCCGTCTTGAACGAGGCTCGCACTGCGGCTGACCAGGGCGCGGCCGCTGCGCCGCAGGCCGAGGTCCCATTCGCCCCGCCTGCCCCGGACGCGGACGCCATCCTCAACATCCTCGATCATGACCCGCTGCTTCGCGCGCAGGCGTCCGACGTGGCTCGACAGAACGGCCTGAGCCTGGAGCAACTGGTCGAGCAGCAGCCCACGGCGCTTCGCGCGATCGTCCCCGAGGTATCTCAGCCGGTGGTGACCGCTCTGGATGAGGCCATCAAGGCTGGCGATCCGGTGCTGATGAAGGACATGATCGACCAGGTGGGCGGGCTGACCTCCCTGCGCAACCCGAAGGCGCCCATCCAGGACGTGCCGATCCAGACCGCCGAGGCGTTGGCGAAGCAGGTCACCCGACGGCTGTCTAACCAGATGCGCCGCGAGATCCTGGAGGCCGGTGGCGACCTGGGCGACGCGCCGAACGCGGCGATCCTGCACGCGCCGCAGAACCGCGCGGCCCGACAGGTGCTCTCCTTGCTCAATCGCGGCGTCCCGGATACGGACGTGGCAACGCTCGACGGCCTGCTTGCCCTCCAGCATGAGATCGAGCTGGGCAACGCCGGTCAGATGGGCATTGGCATTGAGATGCAGGCGGCCGCACAGAAGCTCATCAAGGACCTTGTGCATCGCGCGGTCGTGGACGCCAAGGCTTCCGGGCCGATGCGCGCGTACTTCAACGCCGGGATGCACCCAGCGTTGATGGCCGAGGAAGACCTTGCGCTCGCGAAGAAGGTAATCGAGGATCCCGACATCGAGCTGATGTGGGGCCCGAACGGCCCCGAGGATCTGGCCTACGGACTCAAGCGCCGGCCCAAGCACGCGATCGTGCTGGAGTTTGAGAACGTGCCCGGGCTGGCCGAGGAGTTCATGGCGGGCCACTTCGCGCCGTATGGGGAGCGGCTTACCTTCGCCCGGGTCCGGCAGGCGTACAACTACATCTTCGGCCCAGTTTCTAACGCCACCATCCGCCTGGAGACGTACACCCGCTTCTTCGAACGGCTTGCGCGCCAGGGTGTTGATCCGGCCGCCGCCAAGGCGGTGTGGGACGCCTGGTATCAGTACGCCAAGGAAAGCCACGGGATGCTCGGGACGGACTACGCCCTCTGCGCGCGCCCGAACAACATCCCGAACATGATGCTCAACAAAGTTGCCGACGACGCACTGGCCGAGTACTTCACCCACGGGGAGGGCACGCTGCTGGAGGGCACCGGCAGGCGCACGGCCAACCGGGCGGCGATTGCCAAGCACGCCTCGGTCGAGATGACCAACGGGTCGATTGACTACGCCCGTGCGTTCCGTGAGGCGTCCAGTCTGCCGTTGCGGGCGCTGAACGACTCCTCGATCCCGCTCGCCCATGCGCTGGGCGCGGTGTACGGCAAGGTGACCACCAACGCCTTCGTCACCACCATGTACTACGCCTTCCGCTTCGGGCTCGACATACGGTTCCACGCAATGGCCTGGGTGGAGAACCACCTGCTCTACGGTGGCAAAGCGGCGCTGGTGCCGGGGTCGCTTGACGATCAGTTGCTCGGCTGGACGCGGCAACACTTTGCGACGCAGGCCAAGATGGCCGCCGCCGATGCCTCGCGCGAGGGCTGGCTTGATACCGGCTACCCGATCATGCGCGGTCGCGACGCGGCCATGTACCGGGCCTACAGGAAGATGCAGGGCGGCGCTCTGACCAAGGGGCTCAAGGGCATCCAGGCCGAGGATCCTGCGCTGATGGAGGGCGCGCTACTGGAGTTGGCGCGAACCGACCCCGACCTTGCGCAACTGATCCGGGCCAATGGCGACGATCCGGTGACCTGGCTCAAGGCGCTCGACAAGCACTATGAGCGCATGGTCCTCTCGACCGAGCCGGAGGAGGCTATCAGCGCCGCCATCTGGTCGAACCCCGACGTGATTGCCAACCCGCAACTGAACGAGCTGTGGTCGCGCCTCACCGAGATCAACACGAACCTCGTCCGGGACCTGCGCGAGACGTTCTTCGGGAACCCGGATCGCTCGCGGCTGGAGCGCACGCTGAATAGCTACCTGCTCCTGTGGCCGCTGTCCTACCAGATCAAGGCCACCAAGAAGTGGATGCTGCCGCTCATGTTCGACAACGTGGCCGGCATCCGCACGGGCGCGCTGGGGGCGCTCTCGCTGGACCGCCTGATGGCCTACCACAACGAGCGGCTCAAGAGGGACCCGGACTACGCGAACTGGATGGAGCAGAACCGCGAGGTCCTGTTCCTCGCGCAGATGCTCCTGCCGATGACCCCAGTGATGGGCGTTGCGTTCTCGCCCTTCATCCAGGATGCCCTGTTCGGGCGCACCAAGAACGTGCTCGGCGTCGGCCCGGTTTACTCCTACACGTCGGTATTCCCGAACGTGATCGGGGAACTCTACCAGGACATTGGCAGCCTGCCCGGCATGGCCCCGTTGCTGGGGTATGGGAACCGGGTCACGGGGCGCACCCCGAAGGAGCTTACGTCTCCTCCGGCCTCGGTGCTAGGCCGCGGAGACTAGTGCTCCAAGAGGAAGAAGAACCCGAGCGCCATCAGCAATGTCACGGTTCCGTAGAAAAGCACCTGCGCGACGAGGTCGACGAGGAACTGCGCGATCCCGACGATGTCCATAGGCGTGCCTCCACCGCGGAGTATACGCCCCCGGTGCAACAGGTTACGCCCTTGACGATGCGTGCCTAGTCTGTATGCTGACCAGTAGAAGCCGTGCGCCGCGCGGCAGACAAGCACAGGGTAGGGCAATGGCAGAGGACTCCACAGCCCCCGACGCGCAGCAGCAGGATCCCGAGGCGGACACCCAGGCTGCCGCAAACGCGGACACGGCCGAGAACACCCCCGCAGCCAACCCGCAGGTCGATTGGGAGAAGCGGTACAAGGACGCGCAGGCCGAGCTTACGCGGCTGGCACAGACGCGCCGACAGCTTGAGGATCGCCTTCTGGCGCTCCAGCAGGCCCCTTCGGCGCAGCCCACGTCGGACGCCCCGGCAGACGAAACGCCTCGCGAGAGGGCCCTTCGGTTGCAACTGGAGGCCATCGAGCAGGAGCGCACAGAGCGGGAGTGGGCGGCCCTCCAAGTCGAATACGCGCCGATCATTCCGGGATACGACGTGTTCGCCAGGGGCTATGCCCTCGATCCGACCCCTCGAGGCGCGCTCAACGCCTTCGTGGAGGGACTGCGGGCTATCGCCGGAAGCAATCCGGCGCCAGAACCCGCGGGGACCCCGAAGCCGTCGCGACGGCAGGCCACCGAGCCTGTAACCGACCCCAATCACCCATCTGCGGGCATCGCCCAGGCCGAGCTTGAGAAAGCAAGGTCCGAGGCGGTCACGAAGCACGATCCGGCGACATGGCTCGCCGCAGCGATGCGGGACAAGGGCTGGATCCGGTAGCTCCTGGCCCCTCCTAGCTGGGAAGGGAACTCGCAATGGCCGTCGTGCAGGGCGTGTTCGGTGCGTTCACCGACGCGAATAACAATGCACTCGACATCACCGCTACGCTCGACATGCTGGACACGACCGATGTCCCGCTCCTGTCGCGCGTCGGCAAGGACTCACTGCACTCGCAGTGCGTCGCCCTCAAGCATGAGTGGATGACGGGCGCCATGCGGTCGCTGGATCTCGCGGTCGCGGCGACCGGCTCCACGCTCGCCAACACCACCGACCCGGTGACGTTCAACGTCGGGACCGGGCAGGGCGTTCTGGTCGCGGCTGGCGACGTGATCAAGGTCGACTCGGAACTCCTGCGCGTCACCGCCGTTTCGGGTGACGCCGTGACCGCTGCCCGCGGCTTCGGCGGCTCGACGGCTGCCTCGCACGCGGATGGCTCGGCCATCGCCATCGTCGGCCAGGTCTGGCTGACGGATGCCGATGCCGGACCCGCCCGGGTCACCACGCTGGATCGCGACTACAACTACGTCCAGGCGTACAACGCCTCGGTCACCGTCACGTCGACCGAGCAGGCGATCGAGAAGTACGTCCGCCAGAACACGCTCTCGGCGCAGCTCCAGGATGCCATGAAGGTCATGTGGCAGACCTGGGAGCGGGCGCTGATCCACGGCCGCAAGGTGCAGCCCACCGCCTCCGTCGCCGGAGCGATGGACGGCATCATGGTCAAGATCGGCAACGCCTACGCCAAGGCCGGCGCGGCCCTGACGGAAGACATGCTGGTGACGGCGCAGAAGGACGTGTGGAGCGCGGGTGGCCCGCAGCATCTCACCGCCTTCGTCAACGCCTTCCAGAAGCAGGCCGTGAGCAAGCTGCTCGACCCGTACAAGACCGTGCCGCGCACGGAGCGGACGGCGGGTGGCTTCATCACCACCTACGAGAGCGACTTCGGGACCATCGACTTCGTCCTCGATCGGAACATCCCGTCCGACACGATCATGCTGGTCGACCTCGGCCGGATCGGCTTCGGTCCGCTGCGCGACCACGCAATGAAGATGCAGCCGCTCCCGCAGACCACGGTCACCAAGCAGACCGTCCAGATTTTCGGGCAGTACACCTCGGAGCTTCACGATCCGAAGGCGCACGCCCTCATCACGGGCCTCGCGACCGCGTAGCCCATGCACAGGTGAGCGGGGCCGATTGGGGATGCTCGGTCGGCCCCGTCTACCAGAAAGGCGGTAGACGCTCACATGCCTCGCTTCGCTCCCTACGGGTGGCAGCGCCACCAGTTCAACATCAACGTTCCGGCTGGCGACCTCGCCAGCACGTCGGCCATCGCCGTCGCCTCTGCCCTGCCCCTCGGGTTCAAGTACGTCATTGAGAAGGTGACGTACGTCGCCTCGGTGGCGCACACGGGCGCCGGCGGTTCGCGGACGCTCAACATCAAGAAGGGTTCAACGGTCGTGGCGACCGGGACCCTGGACGTGGCCGATCTCGGCACGGCGGGCGCCTATAAGGCGCTGACGGTGGATCCCACCAAGGCGACCTTCGACGATGGCGACACGCTCACCATCGACTTCTCGTCCGGCGGCACCGTGTTCACGGCTGGCTCCGGCGAGCTGATCATCCAGGTCCGCGAGGAACCGCAGCGCATCGCGTAGCGGTTGACGGGTAGGGCCGGCCGGAGCGGCGCTGGTCGGCCCACCACCCTTACGCCGCAAGGAGTAACGCCGTGGCTCACCTGTTCTACTGCCGGGACGCGAACGGCAAGGACCTGATCTTCGGCAACGAGAAGACCGGCGTCCTGCGGTTCCGCAACGGGTTCGCGTCCATCGAGGACGCCGACCCTCACGTCGAGTCCATCGTCGCCGCCGTGGCTGCCGAACGCTACTGGCAGATCGAAGACCTCGGGTCCGAGACTGACCGCGTGGCCCCGGACGCGCCGGGCGCCCTTGTCTGCGACATCTGCGGCAAGGCGTTCCGCACGGACTTCGCGTTGAAGGGGCACCTGCGATCCCACGCTCCGAAGGGGTAGTGCGAGATGGCGACGCTCCTGGATCAACGCCTGGCGCTCAACTCGGAGATCGGGGTCGCTAACGACGCTGAGGCTGACCCCTGGCCGGTTGCGGCACGCAATGCTGCGATCACCCAGGGGTATCGGGCGCTCTGGACGGCCCGCGCGTGGAAGCCAGTCGTCGTGAGCGTCGCCGCCTCCTCCACGCAGAACCTCTACCCGAACATCACGGGGATCATGCGTCTCGGCTTCGCGGAAACCATCGACGCCGACGGCAACGCGGCCGACTACCCCTACGCCACGCTGCGCGAGGATGGCAAGGGCGGCTATGAGCTGCTGATGCCCGTCATGGACGCGGGGATCACGGTCAACCTGCACGGCTGGACTGCCTATAAGTCGGACTTCACGGGCGACAGCGACGCCGACGATTTGCCCGCCGAGTTCTCGCGGGTTCCGCTCCTCAAGGCCAAGGCGATCCTGTACCGCCAGCAGGCAAGTGTGCTGGCGCGCTTTGGTGAACAGGCGCGCATCAGCTACAAGACCGTTCTCAACCTTTCGCTGGCCGACCTTGTCAGCCTCGTCACGACGGCCGAGCAGGAGTTCGCAGCGGCGGTGCATGACATGGCCGTAGAGCGCCCACGGTACGGCCACTCGCTCAAGCGGAGGGCATGAGGTGCTCAACGCGCGCGTGACGTGGAACCACGGGCCGCTAGTGCTCAACGAGCACTTCGACGACGCCGGCGTGCTCAATCCGTCGCTGGCGTCCGATACCATCGTGGTCGACTCCGTCGCCCCGCAGGAACAGTTCCGCTCGGTCGCCGAGGCGTACCATCTCGCGACCGGCGGCGCGTTGGGCCGTGTGCATAAGGGCATGGCAGTCTGGCGCCTCCAGGGCCGCATCCTGGTCCCCAACGATACGAACCAGGATCTTCGGCTGGCCGACCGCCGACGGGCGATGCGGGGTGCGTTCGACCCGTCACTCTGCCTGCGTGACTCGCCGAGCACGCTGGGGGCGTATGCGCTCGACTTTAGCGAGCACACTGAGGACCTCGCGAGCTGGCCCCAGGGATACATCCCGTGCCGGGTCTACGCACGGCCCTTGGGTGTGCCGATGCTGCCCGAGACACTCAATGACCGGGGCGTGCAGGCGTGGACGATTGACCTTCTCCTGGCTGATCCGCGCACCTACGGTCGGACGTGGCACTCGCTTGTGCTTTCCGGGGCCGTGCCGTCGGGACTTGCCGCCAATGTTGGCACGTCACCGGCGCCGTTGGGGCTGGACATCCTCATGGCCGGCGCCGGGGCGACCAACTTCACGATCAGCCGTAGCGGTGTCTCGTTCGCGCTCGACCTCTCGGCCTGTACGGCGGGTCAGCACGTCAACGTGGTCATGGAAACGGCCGGGCCGTTCGGGCGCGGGCGGTACATCACCGTGGCGGGCGTTGAGAAGTTCTCGATCAAGGCGAGCGCGGGCGACACCTGGCTTGATGTGCCAGTGGGCGGCACCACGTTTTCCGTCTCGAACGCGACCAACGTGACGAGTTGCACGTTGGCATGGCTGGATACCTGGGCATAGGAGGCTCCAATGGCTAACGCGCTGTTCGACCCCGGGCGGGAGGGCTTCCTGGCCGGGGAGATTGATTGGGATACCGCCACGATCAAGGTCGCCCTGGTCCGGGGCTACACGTTCAACGCGGCCCACAAGTTTGTCTCGGACGTGACCAGCGCAGGCGGCACGCTCGTTGCCACCTCGGCGGCGCTCTCGGGCAAGACGATCACAAGTGGTGTGGCCGACGCAGCGGACGGTACGTTCGGCACGGTGGCGACGGGCACGGCCTGCTCCTGCATCATCGTGTTCCAGTCAAGCGCCGTGACCGGAGGCACGGATGTGGCCGCTACCGCGCAGCGTCTCATCGCCTACATCGACACCGCCACCGGCCTGCCCGTGACCCCCAACGGCGGCGAGATCACGTTCGCGTTCGACAACGGCGCCAACAAGATCTTCAAGCTCTAGCTCCTTCCCGCCAGGGGAATAGCAGATGGCTTCCGCCTCTGTCGCCGCTACAAGTTCGGGCGTAAAGGCCAACGCCACGACCAATACCATCAACTGCACCCTGCCGTCGGGAATAGCGGCGGGGGACGTGTTGATGCTATTCGTGTGTTCCAACGGAACCACGGCATCCACGCCCGCCGGCTGGGCCCTTCTCACCAACTTCCCGGTGCAGCAGGGCGCCAGCAACTACTTGTATTGCTTCTGGAAGGTGGCCACAGGGTCCGAGGGCGCAACGGTCACGGTGTCCCAAAGCATAAACTCCTCGGCCAACTGGGTGAGTTACCGATTCACCGGAGCGGCGGCATCGGGACACGTCGGGACCGTGGCTACGGGCAGTTCAGGGGCCGCCGACCCGCCTCTGTGCTCTCCGGGCTCGACGCAAGACTGGCTTTGGGTTGAGGTTGGCGGCGGAACCGGCAATATCACGGCGCTTTCTACTGGCTACACCGGCCTGGTTAGCAGCGGCTACAACTCTTACTCGGGGACATACCTGGTCACTGGCTCCAAGAGCACCACCGGGACTAGCAGTGAAGACCCTGGGCCCTTCACGGGTGGCAATGCTGCGTGGGGGGCCGCTACTGTAGCCATCAAGCCGCCCCCGTTGCAGGCCCTCTCAGGGCTTGGTGCCATCGCCAGCGCCGAGGCGTTTGGCGCGCTCACCGTCACGCCCGGTACGGTCGCGCTTTCAGGGCTCGGTGCCATCGCCAGCGCCGAGGCGTTTGGCGCGCTCACCGTCACGGTACTGGCCCCGCCGCAGGCCCTCTCGACCATTGGCGCCATCGCCAGCTCCGAGGCATTCGGGACGCCCGTGGTGGCGCTACCGACTCTCGTTGGCCTCGGTGCCATCGCCAGCGCCGAGGCGTTTGGCGTCATCGTGGTCACGCCCGGAGCCGTTGCGATCACGGGCGCAGGCGGCATCGCCAGTGCCGAGGCGTTCGGCGCGCCGACGGTCGCCATCCGGGTCGCCCTCACCGGCCTCGGCGCTATCGCGTCGGGCGAGGCGTTCGGCGCCGCGCGTATCCTTCTCTCCGGTTCGGCTCCACGCGGGCTATCGGGCGGGGTCGAGTACGTCATCGAGCTGTTCGACTCCGGCGCCACCTTCGGGCCGAACGTCAAGCTCGCCGAACTGTGGGACGCCCGCAACCTCGGGTGGTCCCGGTATGACCGCCTCCCCGGCAAAGCGTTCGCCACCCTGTCGCAGACGAGTCAACTGTTCTCGTTCCTGATCCCCCTGATGACGCACGTCAAGGTGTGGCGCGTAACCCCGGCCGGGGTGATGCAGGTCTACGGCGGCAAGTTCATCGACTACGACTCGACGGGCGACGACGTGGTGCTCAACTTCTACGACTACCTCGCCGAACTGTCCGTCTCGCGGACCGGTTACCGGACAATGTATCCCACGGCCGCTCTCGGCTCCGGGGTCGTGGCCCCCGAGTGGGCGCTGGCGAAGGGCGCCGCATCCTCGCCGCTCGGCTGGGTTGCGACAGGCACCATTGAGAATCCGGTCGGGACCGATGGCGTGACGGTCATCAAGACCAACTCCCAGTTCGGCCTGATGGATCAGATGCGCCTGCAACTGTTCTATGACCTCTCGGAGATGGGCCGGGCGAACACCGTCAACCAGGTTTCCTTTGACATCGGGTTCGACGGCACGTTCCGCTTCTACAAGAACCGTGGCGTGGCGCGCGACGTGGGGCTCGTCCTCAACGGCACCGTGAGCGATTACGAATACGTCCCCGGATGGGTCAAGTACCGCAACGACCTTGCCACCATCGCTCAGAACGTGGACGGGACCGCGGCCGAGGTGGTACGCAAGGACGACACGTTGGCCGCCATCCTGGGAAGGCGTCAGGATGTTGCCACGATCAAGACGCTGCTCGGCATCGTCGGGGCGGCCACAGAGGCCGACCAGCAGGCCGCCGTCATGGCCCGCCAGCTCAAGATCGCCGAGCAGCCGCCGGGCGCGCTATCGCTGGCGTTGATTGGGGGCTACGTCACGCCCGTCGACATCGACATCTGCGATACCGCGCCGGTCGAGATCGCGAATGGCCGAGAGAACCTACATGAGCGGTGGAGATGCCTCGGCTGGCGAGGCACCTTTGATGAGGCCGGGGAGCGCCTCAACCTGATCGTGGGGCCCATCCTGCAATGAGCGACTTCACGGACTTTCTCGCTGCTCGCAACCGGCTTGACTCGCTCCTCGGCACCCCGAAGGACGCCGAGAGCCAGTTCATCCGCGTGGCCGCAGCCGGAACGGCGGGGCCCGTCGATCAGCTCGTCAATGCGGGCGGCGACGCGATCATCACGAACGAGGGCATCACCGTCGTCAACGGCGCGATCACGGTCAGGAACGCCGGCTCGACCGTCGTCATCGACGGCACAAGCGATATGTTCAAGATCGCGGGGACCGGCACCCTGTCCGGCGCATGGCCTTCTCCCGCACCGACCGCGGCCTCAGTGGATGTCACCGTGGCGGTGCCCTACGGGGCGGTGATCGCGTTGGTCGGCCCCGCCGGGCAGGCGGGGGCTTCTTGCGCGATGTCGGTCGACCCGCCGAGCGGTACGGTGAACTTCGCCCTGACGTGGGCGGTGTATTCCGAGCCTTTGTCGAGCACGAAGATCGCGATGTGGTGTTGGGACCACATCGGCTACGCCAGCGCTTGGGGTACCTACGACATGCGCTGGTACATCCTCAGGGAGGCTGGCCTATGAGCACCCACCCTGGCATGTTACTTGCCTACGATGCGGACGGCAATGTGGTCGCAACGCTTGACTACGTTGTGCAGTACGCCGATGACGGGCACCCACTCGGGCTCGTCGACTTCACGGCCCACGAGGAACAGGGCGGCGAGCACACCGAGATCTGGACCGTGAGCAACGCGGCCGGGTCGAAGGCATGGCCCGAGTACCTCGGCTCGCGCGCCCATGAGTACCGAGTCGAGAAGGTCGGCCCGCCCGGCAAGAAGCACATCGGCGCCCTGGTCCACAAGGAGACTGGCGAGCGCCGCGAGCGCGCCGCCATCGAAGCAGCCATCGCCAAGCGCATCGCCGACGCGCATGGCGCTCCGGCCGACATTCGGGACATCGTGGGCGGCCCGGATCGGCCCCTGCTCGATCGGGGTGTCACGGCTGGTCCGCACCTTGCCTTGCCTTTGCGCCGTGCGTATGCTGTGCAGGAGACAACCGCCGCTGAGTAGCGGATCGGAGTAGGCCATGACATCAGCCGAAGTCAACCTCCTGCGGGCGGAGATCGTGGCCCGGCTGGAGAAGATCGAGTTGGGTCTGTTCGGAGAGGACGGCCGGGGCGGTCTTGCTGCCCTCGTCCAAGAACACCTGGCCGAGCACCGGATTGCCGACGCCGCACGGGAGGCGCACATGGCGGATGTCGCAGGGCGCTTCGGCTGGTTCAAGCGTATCGCCCGAACGGTGCGCGAATACTGGCCGCTGATCCTGGTCTTCCTCGGGATGCTCGCCGTGATCCTCGACTTCCTGATCAATCACCTCGTCATCACCGTTGTCGAGTAAGGAGATCCCGATGCCCACACCGTTTGCCCTCGGTGCGCACCCGTCGCCCGCCGACCACCGCGACCTCATCATCACCGACATTCTTCGCACCGCTGGCCCGCTCCCCGATCGCTTCGTCTGGTCGCCGCTGGGTCCCGTACTCAATCAGGGCAACAAGCCACAGTGCGTGGCTTACGCATTCGCGGGCATGAAGAACGCGCAGGAACTCCGCGAGACCGGCGGTCCGGCGCGGCCTGTCTTCGATGAGGACTGGTTCTACGCCGAGTGCAAGCGGATCGACGGCATCGCGGGCGACGGCACCACCGGGCGCGCCGCGTGTCAGGTGGCGCAGAAGCTCGGCTACCGCACGCGAGGGCACGCGGACGAGGCGTCGTGGCGGATCGCGGCGTACTACGGCGTGCCGCTCGATTGGGACGTGTTGCGTCGGGCGCTCATGGAGTACGGCCCCATCCCGATCTCGTCGGCGTGGTACGGCAACTGGTTCAGCAACCTGTTGCTGCCCAACCGCATCCTCCCCGAACCCAAGGGTGATCCGGTGGGCGGGCACGAAACGCTGCTCATTGGGTGGGATGCTCGCAAGCTCGCCGGGTCGCCGTACGTCGGGCACCTGATCGTGCGGAACTCCTGGGGCACCGCCAATAACGGGGCCACCAACATCGCGGGCAACTTCTACTTCCCCTGGGACCTGTTCCGGGCCCACATCGGCTGGGATGCCTTCAAGACGGTGGATGTCCAGGGCGACGTGCCGGGCCGCAAGGCGCCTGAGCCGACGCCTGCTCCGGCTCCTACCCCGGCCAAGGCGCGCTTCTTCTTCCCCTGGCGGGCGACTCCGAAGTGAAGCAGATCCGTCTGACGCTGGCATGGGGCGAGACGGGCACGCAGCCCGCCCCCCCTGCGCCGATGCCACCCGACCCGGCCGTGGAGCCGGATCCGGTGCTGGCATCTGCGCAGCCGACCCTTGGCGCGTCGGCGGCGACCAACGTCGGGCTGTTCCGGCGGCTGCTCTCTCGGGTCTTCTCGCCGCGTCATGTGGCGGTCATCACGCGCGGAGCCAAGACCATCGCCGCGGGGCTCGTTGCCGCCGTGGCGGCATACCAGGGCAACGTGGTCGATCTTCTCGCGGATCCGCGTGCCCTTCTCACGGTGGTCGGAGCGGGGGTGGTCCTCGCTGCGCAGAAGTTCACGTCCTGGACGGACGCAGGAGGTTCCTGATGTACTCCTCGGCACTGATGCAGGCGCTCCAGCGGTTTGTGACGGTCTTCGTGGTGGCCGGACTCTCGGCCATTCTCGCCAACATCACGATCCTCAACGGCGCCATCCCTGACCCGATCATGGCGAG